>Ga0172379_10000583_pt1 | contig 89584 bp, 85 predicted proteins | sample GrowelOW334metaG_FD_119756 | JGI IMG/M metagenome (GOLD analysis project Ga0172379, IMG submission 119756) | Groundwater microbial communities from an aquifer near a municipal landfill in Southern Ontario, Canada - Groundwater well OW334 metaG | ecosystem: Environmental > Aquatic > Deep...
CCTTGCGGGGCTCCGACTCCTTGTAAGTATATGGTTTCAGGTACTATTTCACCTCCCTCAACGGGATGCTTTTCACCTTTCCCTCACGGTACTTGTTCACTATCGATCATAAGAAGTATTTAGTCTTAGGTCATAGTCGACCTGGCTTCAGACGGGATTTCACGAGTCCCGCCCTACTTAAGAACTCCAACTACGAAGAGTTAATTCTTTTCGCTTACCGGGCTATCACCGTCTCTGGCCGAGCTTTCCAACTCGTTCTGCTAAGAATTATCTTTTTTGACTTCGCCCTGTTTTTCTGGAAACAGGCGTTAGGTCTTGCAACCCCGAAAAAACATATGGCTCCAGAGCCTTCAAGATAAAACTTGGCGAACCAAGTTCTATCTGCAGTTATTTTGGTTTAGACTGTTCCCCTTTCGCTCGCCACTACTTAGGGAATAATTATTATTTTCTTTTCCTCCAGCTACTAAGATGTTTCAGTTCGCCGGGTGTTCCAGCTCGCCTAAAAGGCTGAGCTTCCTCTATCTTCAATAGAGGGGGTTTCCCCATTCGGAAATCTGCGGGTCAAAGGTTGCTTGCCACCTTACCGCAGCTTATCGCAGGCTGCTACGTCCTTCTTCGTCTTCTTATGTCAAGGCATCCGCCATATACTCTTAATGAGATTTTCCCACACTTTTATCTTAAAGCTACTAAAAGCGCGTCGTATTTTATTTTACAGCTTGGAGATCTCGTCCTCCAATTAAAATACACTTTATATTTACATTTTTGATGTCTTTACTCTAACATGAATTGTTAACGGACGCAGGGCGCAAAAAAACCGCTTACTAGCGGTTCTAAGTAATCGCAAAATAGCTGATCAATTAGAATCGCTGTTCGTACTGGTTTCTAAACATTTTTTGCATATTGTTCTAGGCATTTACAGCCCTGTTAAAACTGTTAACAATTATAGCTTTTTTAAAAATTATGTCAAGGGGGATAAATAATCAAAAAACAGCCTTATTTTAGCTGTTTTTTTAAATATCAAAATTGTTTAATGTTAGATAATTTTTTATTCTTCTAAACTAGCCTGATCTTCCATTTGCCCGAGCGCCGTCGCTCTTTCAATTAATCCGTCTTTATACAGTTGCCTAATATGTTTATCAAGAGTAATCATCCCCATTGATGACCCGGTTTCAATTACGCTTTGTATTTGAGCGATCTTCCCTTCTCTAATTAAATTAGCAACCGCAGAATTATTTAGTAATATTTCTCTAGCGGCAATTCTACCGCCGCCAATCTGTGGGAGTAGACGTTGAGAAATAATCGCTGATAAAACAAAAGATAATTGCGATTTAATTTGATTTTGTTGGTCGGCTGGGAAAATATCAATAATTCTATCAACTGTCTGCGCCGCGCTGTAAGTATGAAGAGTTGCTAAAACTAAATGGCCGGTTTCAGCTAGCGTAATCGCCGTCGCAATTGTTTCTAAGTCTCTCATTTCACCCAACATAATAATATTAGGGTCTTGGCGCAAAACATGCTTTAAACCACTAGTAAAACTAATCATGTCCGTTCCTAATTGACGCTGAGAAATAATACTAGTTTTAGATTTAAAAATATATTCTATCGGATCTTCTAAGGTAACAATGTTGGCGCTTTTAGTAGTGTTTATATAATTTATCATCGCCGCCAAAGTCGTCGACTTTCCACAGCCAGTTGGACCAGTTACTAAAATCAAGCCTTGATGCAAATTCAATAATTTTTCAATAACCTCGGGCATGCCTAATTCTTTCAAAGTTGGCTCCTGATCTTTTATCACCCGACCGACTATTTTAATATGACCCTTTTCAAAAGAAAAATTTAAACGATAACGATATTCCTCTAGTTGATAGCCAAGATCTAAATCGCGCTTATCAAAAAATCTTTTTTTCTGATCACGATCTAAAAGCGTATCGAGAAAACCCTCTAAATCAGCTTCACTTAATTTAATAAAATTACCATCTTTAACAATTTGGTTAATGTTAAACAGCTCACCGTCTATTCTTAAAATCGGATTTTGTCCAAAAAGAAGATGAATATCTGAAGCTTGTTTTTCGGCGGCTAATTTTAATAAATTATTTATATCCATAATTAATTTAAATTTACCAACTCATTTTTTTAAGTCCTTTAGCGGCGGCGGAAACTTGAGCCTCTTGTTTTGATGATCCTTCGCCATTGGTAACTAATTCTTCTCCTAAGTATAAACCGACCGTAAAAATTTTAGCGTGATCGGGTCCAGTCTCATCTAAAATTTGATAATGAGGAGTAATTCCTCTAACTTCTTGGGCTTTTTCTTGAAAACGTGATTTTGGATCAAGATATAAACGATTTTCTAAAATTCCATCTAACTTGCAAACAATATTTTTTAAAACAAATTTTTTAGCAACCGCGATTCCCTGATCTAAATAAATTGCGCCGATAATCGCTTCGATGGCATTAGCTAAAATAAATTGACGTGATTTTTTATTTTTATCTTTTGATTCTCCTTTAGATAAATACAAAGCTTCTTCAATCCCTAGTTCTTGAGCAATTTCGTAAAGCATCTTAGCGTTCACCAAAGAGGCGCGCCAATTAGTTAAATCCCCCTCCGGAACATCAACAAATTTCAGAAATAAATATTCCGTAACGATTATTTCTAAAACAGCATCTCCTAAAAATTCTAAGCGCTCGTTATGTCCAATTTTAAAATCTGGATGTTCGTTGATATAAGAACGATGCACCATTGCTTGGCGAATTAAGTTATCATCTTTAAAGGTAACGCCAATATTTTTCTGTAATTTTGCTAAACGAGCTTGTTCCATATAACACAAAGGGGGCTATAGACTTAGCTCCCCTAATTTTAAATTATCTTCTTGCTTTTCTTGAGCTTCTTCCGCCTCCGCTTTTGCTTCCGTTTCCGCTTTCACTTCAGTCTGTTTAGCCGCCTCCGCTTCTTCTTTATTATCCCGTTTCTGAATTTCCGGTTCATCACTATAAAGAGCGCCTAAAACGCCGTTAACAAATTTACCGGAAGAATCACCGCCAAAACTTTTAGCGATTTCGATTGATTCATTAATTGCTACCCGTGGCGGGATAGCGGTATATAATAATTCATAAATACCGAGACGCAAAATATTTCTATCAACAGCGGTAATTTGATCAAGCGGCCATTCCGTCGCGTACTTGATAATATGCTTATCAATAATATCTGTATGACCAGCAACGCCAGTAATTAAATCTTTTACAAAACCGCCATCATCAAAATTAGGAGCAAAATTAGCAAAATTATCAACCATTATTTTTTCTAAATCACCATTTTTACGTCCATTAAAATCCCAAGCGAATAAGGTTTGAAGAGCAATAGTCCTAGCAAGATGTCGATTAGACATAAATTATTTTTTTGGTTTGATTTTTGTTTTTGGTTTAATAACTTCCTTACCTTTATAAGTACCGCAGAATGCACAAACAGTATGAGGTTTTCTCATCTCTCCGCATTTAGGGCATTTCTTAAGAGTAACTTTTTTTAGGGCTAAGTGAGCGCGACCGGCATGGGTCTTACTATGGGTTTTCTTTTTCTTTGGATTAGGCATATAAATTTTAAATTATTACAATTTTAGTATAACGCAAAGTGGATATTAGTCAATGAAGAATAGAAGTATTATTAAGCCATCTTCGGCTTTGGCCCAACAATACTTTCAAATTCTGTTTTTTCTATAGTTTCTTTTTCTAGTAAGGCAGTAACAATCGCTTCTAACTCTTTTCTTCTCTCATTAATTATTCTTTTAGCGACCTCTTCTCCTTGTTTAATAAATCCACTAATTTCTTCATCAATTCTTTCGGCAACTTTTTCACTATAATCACGTTGTTCGTGAATCTCGCGACCCAAGAAAATCATTTCTTCTTTTTGACCATAAGTTCGTGGGCCAAGATGATCGCTCATACCGTAATCGGTAATTAAACTACGAGCAAGTGAAGTCGCCCGACGCAAATCGGAAGTTGCTCCCGTTGTTACTTCGGAAAAAATATCTTTTTCAACAATATGACCAGCTAATAAAATCGCAATCTCGGAAATAAATTCAGATTTAGCATGCATATGGCGATCTTCAGATGGCGCTTTTAACGTATAGCCGCCGGCTGAACCACGAGAAATAATCGAGATTTTATGAACCGGATCAGCGTCTGGTAAAAAATGCGCAACTAAAGCATGGCCGGCTTCGTGATAAGCGGTGATCTTCTTTTCTTTATCAGTTATCACTCGGCTTTTTCTTTCCGGGCCAATCATTACTTTTTCAATCGCTTCAAATAAATCTTCATTAAAAATCTCTTTCTTATTTTCACGCGCTGCTAAAATCGCCGCTTCATTTAAAATATTAGCGAGTTCCGCTCCAGAAAAACCAGAAGTACGTTCGGCAATTTTCTTTAAATCAACGCCAGTGTTGAGTGGTTTCTTGCGTGCATGAACTTTCAAAATTTCTTCCCGATCTTTTAAATCTGGAAGATCAATTGTTACTCTTCTATCAAAGCGTCCCGGGCGCAGAAGCGCTGGGTCTAAAACATCAGGGCGATTAGTAGCGGCAATAACAATAATATTTTGAGTCGCTTCAAACCCATCCATCTCAACTAAAATTTGGTTTAAAGTTTGTTCTCTTTCATCATGACTTCCGCCTAAACCAGAACCGCGACGACGTCCGACCGCATCAATTTCATCAATAAAGACGATACAAGGCGCACTCTTCTTAGCTTTTTCAAATAAAGAGCGTACACGTGAAGCTCCAACCCCAACAAACATTTCAACAAATTCTGAACCAGACATATGAAAAAATGGAACCTGTGCTTCACCGGCGACTGAACGAGCTAACAAAGTTTTTCCTGTTCCTGGCGCTCCGAGCAATAACACACCGCGAGGAATTTTTGCACCAAGTTCATGGAATTTTTTTGGAAATCGTAAAAATTCAACAATTTCTTGTAATTCTTCTTTCGCTTCTTTCGCACCAGCAACATCTTTAAAAGTTGCTCTGTTTTTATCGTCCGGTTTAAAATCTTTAGCGGTTGATTGTCCAAAACTCATAGCGCGAGAATTAGCTCCTTGGACACCACGCATCATAAAGAAGATAAAACCGCCGACTAATATAAACGGTAATAAAAACGGAAGAATGTTTATCAAAAAATAATCCCAACCGCTTTCGTCTTTAACAGAAATTTTAATTCCATTTAATTTATTTTTATCAACTCCAAGATTATCAAGTAGGGCCGATAATGATTCCGCCGGTTCTTTGCTAATTACTTCTTTTTTACCATCTTTTAAAGTCGCAGTTATTTTATTCCCGCTCACTACTAATTCTGAGATTTCCGCTTGATTAATGCGACTGACTAAGGCTTCGATTCCGACTGTTTGGCTTTTTTCCGTATTTCCAGAAAAAGCGCTAAAAACAGCAGCGATTATCAAAAAGACGCCAAAAAAAAGTAAGAAATTTTTTATTAAATTTTTCATTGTGTTTAATTTAAATGATTATCTCTATTATAAGAGGAAAATAGCCTTTTGTAAACGGAGGTCATTTAATAAAAATTCCTCGCTGATTGAGGAATTTTTATCTCGATATTTTTGAATTTATTCAGCGGTTTTTTCCGTTTCTTCCTTCACTTTTTTAGTTGTCTTTTTCTTCTCCGGTTTTTTTCCTTCTTCAGTTTTTTCTTTCTTTTCACTTTCAGTTTTTTCTTCTTTTTCAGCCGTCGGCTTTTTCCCGTCAGCCAACTTTAAACCTAAACGATGTTCGGATGGAGAAACACTAACAACTTCGAAATCTTTAACTTCATCAGATTTAAATAAATCGGTAATTTTTTCTTTAGCACCTAAATTCAATTGGCTGATATGAGCTAAACCATGGATTTCTTCATCTAACTTAACAAATAGACCGAAAGGATTAACCTTCAAAATAATACCAGAAACAACTTGGCCGGATTGATATTTAGCACTCGCTTCAAGCCATGGATCCTTTAATAATTTTTTAGCACTTAAGAAAACTTTAGCACCATCAATAGAAATAATTTCAGCCTTGATTTCATCGCCGACTTTATACATCTCGCTTGGAGAATCAATTCTCTGCCAAGCTAATTCAGAAATATGAATTAAGCCTTCAATCCCTTCACCAAAAGAAACAAAAACGCCGAAATTAGTAATCGCGGTAATTTTACCATCAACTCCCATTCCGATAGTATATTTATCAAGGGCTGGTTTTTGTCTTTTATTCCAAACATCTTTTTCACTGAAAATAATTTTATTATCTTCTTCATTTAAAGTCATAACTGTAACTTCAAATTCTTGGCCGACAAAAGATTTTAATTTTTCTAAAATTCGACTCTTATCACCCCCAGAAATGCGAGGATAATTTTCAGGCGCTAACTGAGAAACTGGTAAGAAGCCATCGATTTGGCAATAACGGCTGAGTAGTCCGCCCTTATTAGCATCCATGATTTTAACTTTAACTGTAGTTTTATCTTTAATGGCTTGGCGTAAATTATTCCAAGCTTTTTCTTGTCCAACTAAACGGAAAGAAAGTTCAAGCTCACCATTTTCGTTTTCTTCATCAACGACGGCCGCTTCAACTTCATCACCCGGTTTTAGTTCAGAAAATTCAGGAACTTCATTATAAAGTTCCGGACCGCGAACAACGCCCATTAAAACACCAGCAACGTCTAACTTAACTTCAGCCTTAGAAGCAGAAACAACGGTTGCTTTGATTATATCCCCGGCTTGAGGAATTTTGATATCATCCTTCTCTAATAATTTAGCGAAGTCTGCATCTTGGTCAACATTTTTGTCTTCCATATTATTTAAAAGCCAACTCTTTTTATCTGCTTAGCAACAAAAAAAGCGTGCTGAACCCCGTCTAAACGGAGCTCTTCGGTCGCCTAGTAGAGCGTTTGCTGCTACCCGAAGATTTTATTAAAGGCGAAATATTTAATTTGTACTTGTATTCTATGGTAATTACTTAGTTTTGTCAAGAAAAAAGAGGTTCGCATTTCATCGCGAACCTCATTCTATTTTCAGCCATTAACTGTTCTATTTGATATAGCTTTTGGCTACAATTTGCAAACAACGGAGCTCCTCAGAGAGTGTTTTGCTGTCTAAAATCGCCTTTTGATGTGCCGGCATCACCAAAAATCCAGGATCCAATAATTTTTGTAATTCCACGGCCTGAGCTTCGTTAAGACCAAGTTCAATAGTTTTCTTGGCTAATCCATCAGCAAACTGTGCTTGATTAGCATAAGCGCCATCAGGATTGACGGCGATGTCCTGAATGGCGCGATAAGCGTCGCCCGGAATCCGCATTCTTTTCAAAACTGTTTGCAAGGCACTACCTGACATTCCAGGGTATTCTTGCAAAAAGGAATTAATTTTTTCCTGACAAGGAGCATAAGACTTCATCTCCCTGGTAATCCTATCAAGCGCGATAAAAATCGGCATCACGTCGGTTCCTAATTCCCGGAATAAAAACGAGCGTCCCATGTTACCGGCATTCGGATAGTTCGGCAATTCTTCAGCCAAAAAAGTTAAAGCGTTGCGTGATTTTTTGAGCATTACTACCGCCCCCTCCATGGCCCAAGCGTTTGATTTATTCGGCATGATAAATGATCCTTTGGCGCCTTTCTTTTTTTGTTTAACAAAAAGTTGCGCCGGACAGCTAGCCATGCGAATGAAATCTTCGGTCAATTTGATAACCTGAGTCAAAATATTGGCCACGATTAAAAATTTTCCGGCTTCAATGGCATAAGAAACACATTGGTCAGTCCATGGTTCATACGTCAATTTATAATCTTCAATGTACTTCTTGGCAAAATCATGCCAGTCAAGTTCAGGATAAGCAGCATAATGACAAGTTAAGTTGCCGATAGCGCCTCCCATTTTTGCCGAGAAATCAGTAAATAATAAATCTTCCAATAAGCCTTGAATTGCGCTTATTCGAATTACCGATTTTATTCGGTGAGTTGTTGGTTCGGCTGCTTGAAGATGAGTTAATTCTGGCAGGATAAGCGGTCCGCCATTTATTGCTTCCTGTAAATGACAATAATCAAACAAGAAAAAACAAAAGTCCGCTAACCGGTTAGACAAATGTCCCAGAATAAGTTCGTTGGCAATCAAGCCAAAAACGATACTCATCGTATCCTCAGACGTTTCCGCAAAACCAACCGCTTCAACATACCTGGCTAAATGCGGCATTTTATTGGCAATTTTTAATTTAATAAAGTCGCCTGCGGCCGCCGTATCATGCTCAGTAAAGGCCTCAATCTTTTCGGCCTGAAAAATCTCATCCAGAGAGACACCGATAGTTTCCATAATAAAATCTTTATCTTCAAGGCTCAGCTTCCCAATAATCTTTTCCTCATCAGGAATCGACTGTTGCGCCAAAAAATCGCTCAGAGCAATTAAATATTGCTTGATTACATAAAAGCGCTTCAAGCCGATGGCTTTTCCAGAAGTTATATCATTCATAAATTCAACGCTTTTACCATAGCGTCCCAAGAGAGAGGTTGGAGATGATAGAGTTTCTACCGTTTTCGTGTCTGCTCTTAAAGCAAACAATTCTTCTAAACTAGGAAATCCCGGACCGTAGCCGGCAATCATTCCCTGAACGATTTCATTCATTGCCTAAAATTTAAGTTATTAATAGTTTTTAATAGTTTTTAACGAACTCTTGAAATTCTAGTAAGATTATAATGAACCTTAAAATATGTCAACAAAAAAGCCTGACCAAAAAATCAGGTTGCTTTTACTTTTTAAAATATAAAATTCTTTTTAATCGAGCGATTTAAAATAATCACAATGACCCTCCGGAGAAATTTCGCCGTTTTTTTCTAATAGCTCTTCAAAAGTTTTATCATCTGAAGTAACACAAACACAAACATCCTCTTGATTATGAAAACTGCTGCAATTTTTACATTGGGTTACTTCATTCCCCCATTCGTTTACATATTCACTATCTAAACTTCTATCTGACATATAATTTAAACTAAGTGTAATTAAAATTATTATATCATCTAATAACGACGGTGCAAGTCGAAATCTAAACCCAAGAAAAAAAGCGCCGAATTTCTTCGACGCTTCACATATAAGTCTTTTTGACTTTTTATATTTCTTCCATTGCGGCTTTCAATTTGGCCCAATCTCCTTTAGGATCGGTGCTCAATTTGCCGGCGGTAATCAAATCAGCTACGGCCGGATCTTCCTGCTCATACTGATCAGAAGGCACAGAAATACCAGCGATAACTGGCAAGCCTTCCCACTCCTCAATATGATCTTTAGACCGATTGGCCACACAAGCAATTCCTACTGTAACAACTCCGAAGGCATTGAGGGCGTTAATTGCTTTTTGAGTAGTACCGAAATTATTGCACAAGTCCTCAAAAATAAGAGCGAACCAACCGACCTTAAGTGCTCCGGCATTCCGGCGCATGACCAAATTAAACTCTTCTTTGGCAGTTGCGGTTTTAATGGCTGTCACCTCTTTTTCCAAACGCAAGCCGGGGATACCCAGTAAACGCCCGACTTCCTGAGCAATTTTAGTTCCGCCTTCGGGAGCGCCTATCAGGCAATCAACTTTATGGCCCCAGGCTTCTTCAAAGGTTCGGATTTTTTCGACCATCAACTTGGCAAAGTAATTTAACCTTTGCGGATGGTCCTCTATCACGGCCAAATTAAAATAAACATCTCCGACATAATTCTTTTCACCAGTTGGTGAGGGATACTTGCCACTATAAGCGACTAATGGCCCCAAAAACCTCCCTTCAGAATCCTGACGTGATTGATAATGAGCTTCAAAATTAATCAGTGTTTCTAAGGGCTGGCCCTTAATTAAACTTAAAGCGTCAGACTTTAATGCTTCCTTGATAGAAAGTCGGCGGCTTTCAGCGGCGCTGATTTTCCTTTCGGGGTTGCCTTTAAAAAGTTGGCCACCGAGAATTAAATTATCAGCCCCGGCGTCCAAAATATTCTTAACGCCATCAATGCGATCAGCCGATTGCTGACCAACTTCCATCCAATAATCACGAACAGCCGGGATATACGTTTCAATGCAGTCCGGCAAAATCTGTTTCATAAACTTCAATTCTTTCGATCCACAAACTACAGAATCAAATAAATCATTGCCATACTCCAACAAATTCATAACATCATTAAGAATTGCCATTTCCGGAACGGCGCCACGGCGCATCCGACATTCATCGCGAGCAGTATCTGTTAACACTGACACAATGGCAATCTTAACACCGGCAGGAATCAATTTTCGAACATCTCTTAAAGCGCGCAGAGAGGCTATACTGGAAACTGTCACAATATCACCGGGGCGCATGAACGGAACATACTTCAACAAAATGTTTTTGTCAGTTCCATTTGTGTCCGGTAATTTTAAATCCCAAAAAATATACTTATCCGGATACAGACTGACAATTTTTGCTAACACGCCATTCTCTCCTTTCATCCCTTCAAGATGTAGGGCATCATTAAACTTGAAATAGCTGATATAATCAACAATCTCGCTCGGTTCAGCAAAAGCTTCCGCAATACTGTCTAAAATTGCTTGGGCGCTTTCAACCCCGTCAAACCCCATCATAAATGGTTTTCTTTTCATTCTTTTTAATTTTTGGTTATACAATAAATACAATTACTACAATTACAATGCGACAAATTGCTCTTCCCGATCAAACAGAAAGGCTTTTATCTCGTCTCTTAAAAGAGTAACCGAGACATTGCCCCAAAAAATATCATTCGGGAAAATTAATTTTTCACTTATTCGGTCAAAAACATTCTCCTTATCAGCCATAACTCTAAATAACTGGGTCGCTAAATTTTCTAATTCTTCTTTGCGTCCATCAATTAGGTTGCAGTTAGTAAAAATATGTTGCAGACATTTATTGAAATAAAATATTTTTTTATCAGCCTTAACGTCCTGCATTAAAAGAATCTTATTCAAAGTTTTAACATCAGAGTAATCGCCTATTTCAAGCTTAAGGTAGCAGGGGAAACAAACATTTCTACCCAGAACTTCAACTTCAAGCACGACTTTGATACTATAGCTGATAACAATTTTCGCACTCCAATCTTTGGGAAAATAAATAATTTTATAGTAAAACTTTCCCCAAACTGGTTTCTGATATTTCTCCGGCGTAGTGCCATCGCGATAAATAATTACCACCTTGCCTGGATTAGACGAAAAACTGGTAACCTTTTTACTAATAACCCAAAGGTCAAGCGATAAAATTACAAGAATCAAACCAGCAATCCAAGTTGATGTTAGAGATTCCAGGGAAAGCCCCAGTATAGAAACCACTGCCAAGATATAGGCAATAGCACTTAAAAGAGCGGATACTACCAATACGTAAACCAGCTCACCAGCAGAAAACAAAATGATTTTTTTCATTTCATGATTTTTTTTATTATGCATTTCTTACTCCTAATGTTAACAACATTAACTTAGTTTTTGCTCCCAAAAACAAATCAGGAAAACTAGCCATCTCTTCAATTTCACTTAAAGCGTTAGCTCGCATTTTCATATTATTAGTAGTACAAATACTAGCCAACATTTTAAATCTAGTCTCTTTCTCTTCCGTCATGTTCGCGTGATAGAAAATATGTTCTAAACATTTTTTCAGAGAATATACGCTTTGATTAGTGCCTATATCTTGTCTGTCAATAATATATTTCCAATCTTTAGCATTTAATTGTCTATTGAATTTAAAGCTCAGGAGGAACGGGAAAATTATCGTCGAACCTTCAACATCAACATAAAAGTCAATCTTCAAGATAAGACATTTATCAGTATCCCAGGGCCTTTCCCAATCCTGATCATCGGGAAGCTGAATTATCTGACAAAAGCATTTCCCCCAAAAAGGTTTCTGGTAAATAGACGGTTCATCCTCATCAATATTAGTTAAAATCACTTCTTTTTCATTAAACTTGAAAACCGTAATCTTTGTCCTCACTATCACTAAATGAAGAATCACGAAAATCAAAATGTATAGAAGGAAAAAGCTCATGGCCTGATAAAAACTATGTAAACCTTTTTCCGAAGGCCAATAAGGAGCAACAAAAAGAGCGAAATGCAAAGAAAATGCTATCAAGGCAATAAATACTCCAAAAGTAGCGGGTTTCTGAGCTGCCCTAACAAAATACTGTTTTAAGTATTCCTTAAATTGTTTCATCTTCCAGATTTTTTACAGGTTTAAGTGGTTTTTCTAATAATTCATCATCAACAGAAATATTGTTAGATAATCTAATGTTCATAACAGTAAGAGTAGAAAAAAGGTCTCCAAACAAGAACCCCAATTTTACTAATTCTTGTTCTAATTTCTTTACCGTAATTTTTTCCTCTTTCCATTTGAGAAGTTGTTCTTTTACAACCGCTTCATTTTCCATCAAACTCGCAGTTACTATATTCTCTAAACATTTTTGGAAACTAAAAACTGTGCAATTTTTTCTATCAGCACCTTGTCTGTTAATCATTTCTTCAAGTTCTTTCGCTTGAAAATCCTTATAGAGATAGAGATCAAGATAAAAGGCTAGGTAAGCCCAGTACTGGCCAATAACGTCATAGGGCAGAATTTCCAAACTTAGTTTCTTGTTCCTTAGGTCTAAATCATCGCTACTTAAATCCCAATTTTCTGGAAAAACTATTTCAATAGCGATGGGTTCACCCCAAACTGGAAATTTATAAATCTCCGTCTCTTTTTTATCATCATAGCGCAAAAGGATTATTTTGTTTTTCCGTTGCGGAAAAACGGTAATCCGAATATCTTTAACTGCTAGATGTAAAAACCAAAAGAAACAGACGCAGAGGAACAGAAATCCTAAAGTAATCTCCAGTGGAATTTCTAAGCACTTTTTTGAATCAACAAGCATGGCCGAGCCAAATACAATTAAAAACACAATCGTAGCGGCGTATAGAGCCCAGACAAACGGGCTACCGGCCGCATACAAGAAATACTCTTTGATTAACCCCTTGATTAACTTTTTCATTTTTCTTCTTTTTTTGGATTGGTGTGTGAAAACTCCAGAGGCAAAAGCCTCATTTCAATAACTTCAATATTTGCAAAGAAGTTTTTAGGAAAAAGACTTAATGGCTCGAGCTCTTTGGTTAATTCCCAAGAAGTCATTAGGTGCGCTTGGCATTTAAATAGATGAGGAATAATTTTCTCAATATTCTTAGCACAACGATTCGTAATAAGATTTTGCAAACAAGTTTGAAAATGAAAAACATGGTTATGCCTATCAATTTCTTTTTGTTCCTTAATTAAATCTTCTAAATCTTTGGCCTGAAAACTACCGCTAAAATTTAGCAAAAATACAAATGTTAGGTTCGCTAAATTTTTCTCATCAAGTGATATGGCTACTTCTAATCTGATTTCCCTCGCTATAGAGTCCTTATTTAAATCCCAAAATACCGGGAAATAAATTCTAACATAAGGTACTTTGCCCCAAATTGGGTTTCTATAAATACGTGAAGAAGAATTCTTCGGCCTCAGCAGGACAATCATTCTTTCGTTAGAAAAGAAGTTAGTCATAAACCTCAAAGGAATAGCCAAGTTCAACAATAAAAAAGCAACCAAAATAGCCAAAAAACAAATATAAATATCCTGTTTAACGGCGTTGTAGACATCATTGTTTATTGCAACAATTTTAGCGGCTACAAGAGCTGGAATGAGAAAAACTAAAGCCACAACAAAAGCGGCTTTAAACGGACGATTAGCTGCCCATAAGAAATAACTTTGGATAAACTTTTCGATAATTTGTTTCATTGTAATTAGTATAAAGGTTAATATTAAGTTAATTATTCAGCCCACCTTATAATCAAGATAAACTCAATAATTAACCTAATCTTCCCCTTGTTTTTTAAAGATCTGATTTAACAGTTTACATTAACATAGAAGCTAAATTGGGTCAACATGTAAAAACCAAAAAGGCGAGACTTCTAAGTCCCGCCTTTTTAAATAGAAATATCTTATTTTAGTCTAGCTTACATTTTACAAAAAGAGACCTGTGATCAGAAATATACTTACCTAAGATAGCTTTCGAGGCTTTAAGGTCGCGCACAAAAAACCAATCTAGTTTCAAATGAAATATTTCCCATCTAATACTAAGTATAGACCAGGTTGTTTTGGAAATATCAGTCGCCTCCTTAAGCCCCTTCTGTTTAGCAATTTCTACAAAAGAATATCTCTCATCGTTAATCAACTCTTTTTCTCCTATCACAAGACTTTTATCTGGTACATTATGAAACCACTTCACAAATTTACGGCCAAAACCGTGAGCCGGGATAGTAGTGTTAAAATCTCCACAAATAATTGTTGACCCTTGATGATTTTTAGAATTAGCAATAACAAAGTTTAGCGCCCTAGCTCTTTCTCTAGGACCAATACCAATAATTTCAAAATGACAATTATAAATTTTTAATATTTTATTACCAATCTTAATCTTGGCCCAAAGCACTTCACCGGTAGATTTATCAAGGAATGACGGACAATTAATTTGGCCGTAAGCAATAATCTTAAACTTACTTAAAATAACATTGATACCGTCTTTATGCTCACATGAAAAAACATAATTATATTTTTGCGATTGCTTAAAATAATCTAACTTATCAATAATAGTATTTCCCTCTTGTAAACAAACAATATCGGCACCTATTTTTTCAAGCTCCGGTTTGATTTTTTTAAAACTAGTATGAGTATAATATTTTTTACCTTGGATGTTCCAATCTAAGACAGAAAAATTCATTTTAATATTTTAATTCGTTAAGCTCTTTTTTTGTTTCCTACTATATAACTCCAAAGACTGCGGCGATTTAATTTTGTCTGTTCTAGAGGATGTGGTGTTGCTTGCGCCATTAAATTAGGCTCTAAGTCAGCTGATTTTGTATACTTAGCTTCCGGTTCATTTTTAATTTCACTTCTGATCAAAGCTGAAACTTTTTTAGCTTCCTCTTTTTGATCTTCTTCACTTAACGACTCACGGTAAGCTAAGGCTGATTTTCTTACTTGAGTAATATCTAAACCTTTCGGCATTTCTCCTATTCCATTTAAATAATCATTACTAATTTTTCCAAACGTTAAATTATTTTTATCTTCTTCCGGAGTAATGCGCTCATAAATCTTTTCTTCTGCACTCGAATCATCTTCTTCTCCATATAAACCAGCATTTTCAGAAATACTGGTCGCTGTTTTATAAGGCGAAGTTTCAAAACTTTTTGCGCTTAAATCGTTACCATAAAGACGCGTCATTTCCTCTTGCCCTTTATTACCATCATTATGCGAATTGAGTTCTTCAAATTTTGGCATATAATTTTATTAATCTTAAATAAAGTCTAGCTATTCATAATTTTAAGCGGGAAGCTTTAATTTGTCAAAAAATTTTCCTAGAAAGGCTGGGATAAATTAAAAGACTCCATGAACATGAAGTCTTAAAGCCGGTTGCTGTCGGTGCAGATAGAAGATCATAATCTAAATATGGCTCACCATATAAGATTTTCGAACTCACCCAAAATCTAATAGCATAATGATATGATTTATGAACTATTGATAGTATAACACAGTTATAAATAATTGTCAAGACCTGGCTAATGGGTTATCGGTAAGCCCTTTTTACTGTGTAGATTTAAGTTACTGACGAAATTTTCTTAACATAATTCTCCAAGATATCATTAGTCCCAGGAAATAGGGGCGATGGTAAAGCATTAATATCAAACCATTTCCACTCTTCGCATTTATCCGGCTCATTAACAATCGCATCTCCCTGTATATATTCTCCTTCAAGAATAATAGTAATATGACGAACAAATTGAGGTGGTAAACAATTATCTCTCACGGCTATTATTTTATTTAGAATTTTAACTTCTAAATTATTACCCAATTCTTCTTTTATTTCTCGATGAGCAGCGGCCATAATTTCTTCTTCATCTAAAATATGCCCACCGGGAAAACTCCAGGTTCCATGTCCAGCGCTATTTAATCTCTTGCCGAGTAAAACCTGGTAAGTACTATTAAAAATAGCGACATCAACCGCTAGCGCAATTTTATTAGCTTTTGTTTTTTCCGCTTCCATATATTTATAGTTTTCTAATAATCCCCTTATTAGCATTAACTTCAATTAAATCCCCATCTTGGAAAAGTTTCGTAGCTACTTTTGTTCCAATAATACAAGGTTTTTTTAATTCTCTCGCGACGATAGCCGCATGGCAAGTTAAACCGCCCTCATCAGTAATAATAGCGGCTGCTTTTCTCATGGCTGATAAATACTCTGGCGACGTCATCGGCGTAACCAAAATTTCTCCGGATTTAAAAGCAGAAACGCCATATGAGTTATAAATCTTTTTTACTTTACCTCTAATAATATCGCCACGGCAAGCAACAACGCCAGAAATGCTATTTGCATTGCTAGTTGGCTCTAAATTAGTAATAGCTAATTTATTTTTAACTAGAAATTTATTAAAATTATCTGAGATAATTATTTTACCATTAATATAGATGTAACCCCGGGCTCTTTTTTCTAGAATGTTTTTACTTGGTAATTTTTTCTTTTCAATAAAATTTTTAATCTCTAAAACGGTTAACAACCGAACATATTCTGACGGATAATTATGTTTTTTGAGCATTGGTCCCAGCCAGGAACGTAAATGAAGGCCAACAATTTTCAGCAGCCCCTCACTTTGCTCACGGCTATGAAGTAAACGATTAAGAACTTCCTGTCCATCTTTTCCATGAATTTTTAAAAAGTCTTCCCGCCAAGGACCGGCAATAAAAATTCCTAATGGATAATAAGGATACATCTCTTTGAATAATTTAGTGATGATTGTAAGATGTTTTTTATTATTTTTAATTTTAGAAATAGGTGAATTTATAGTTAAACGCAAGTCTTTAATCAACTTTAAAAAAGCATCCTGTTTAGTAATAGAAAATATTTCACTATCAATGGATTTATGTATTAAAAAGCTTTTAAGCTTCTCCATATCTTTTTGATAGCGGTACCAATAAAAAGTAACGCCATCAAAATGCACAATTTGATCAGTTATTCCCTTGCCCCAAATTTTAGGAGCATCAATTACTAAAGAATCTCGGATAATGTTTTGTACCCATTGATCAAAATCACGTGTAAAAATTAAATTTATCTTTTTCATATGTTTAGCTTGTTCCTTAAAATCATTATACCATCAGACTAGTATCTTTAAAAATAAAAAAAGAAGGCGACATGATAATTACACGCGCCTTCGAGAATAAAATAACTTACTTTTAATCAAGCAAATGGATTAATAACTTTCAGATCTTCCTCCCGAACGGGGAGGCCTTCTTTCCTGCAAAATTCGGCAAGGAATTTGTAGAATTTTTGCTCTTCAGAAATATGTACAGTAACCTGAACGTGGTAGCCAAAAGGGTGAGAGTAATACCCATCAATGGCCTTTGGTTCTTCACTTGAGTGGATTTCTTTGACTTTAAACGCTTCTCCGAAAGCAAGGGCAAAGTCCCACACCTTGTCTTTAGGTATAACAACATCTAATTTCAGCTGTTTGCTATAAATAATTACTTCGTTGTCCTCTATCATAACGCATTCTCCTTTTAATGTTTAAGTGTTTGTTTTGTTTGGTTTTAAGTAACTTATTGGTTAATCGGTTGTTCTACAATCCCAAAACCATGCATCCTTAAGAAATCGATAATTTCAAGGGTTGTAATTTCAGGAATTAATATTTCTGAAAAACCTTCTTTTAATTCTGAGACACTTATAATTCCGCAGTAATATGTCCTTAATAGTTTTTCAATTTTGGCATACATTACATCGTCGTAGTTTATAAGCAAACGCAAGGCAAATCCTTTTGATTCATTAAAAGGAACCATTTCGGTTTTTACTAAAACTTCATTTACTAATAGGTTCATGTTAACTTTTTTAGTGATGTTTTTCGGTATTATTGTTATTATTTCAATATCTTCTTGAACATACCGGCTAGAATAATGCCGGTAATTTCCAGAACTGAGATCGCAAAGGCAATGTTAACTGCTTGATTCAAAGTAAGCGGTTTAAAAATTATGCCTTCAATAGGAAGTTGAACTATTACATAGTTCCACGCGTAAAGAATAGCGACAGCCGTTACTATAACCGCTGCGACAAAAGCCAAAAGTAATTTTAAGAACATGACATAATAATTTTTACCATTTATCTGACCAATCTTCAATCTTTTCTCCCCAATTAGCGTTCAAATGAAATTTCTGATCGTGTTCCCCCCAGCCTGCACAAAAAAGTATTCTTTTATCATCCTTTTCAATGCTCATCACAGCTACCTCTGCGACAAACTCGTGCCCTTTTGGTAGACTATTGCGATTTAATCGTATCTTTCCTTTCGGACCGATAAAAGAGGCACACCCGGGAATGTGATCGAATCCAAGCAAAATAGCTTCTTCAAGGGTCTTGGCTGAGTACATTATCAGTACATGATCGGCCGGTTTTTTCCTTAAGACATTTTCAATAACACCAAAATCATCATCAATGGAATCGATTTGTTCAATCCTTTTTTTCCAAGCATCAATGATAATGTCATGATCCTCCGGAATTGTAGTAGCCTTGATCAGTTCAGCTAAAATTTTAAGGTCACCAACAAACCAGCAATTAATTGCACTCACGACTGATTTGTGAAATGGTTTTCCTAATTCGTTTTTTTCCATTTTGTCCATAACAACGGGTTCTCCTATAATTAGTGAATATTTGTAAAAGTTCTATAATAACTAAAAAATATACCTTAATATTCCTATTTTTGTCAATTATTTATAAATCCCATTACCATGCCCTTTATAAATACCAGAATATTTAATATAATTGAGCTGTATGATATTCTTAAACTTTACAACGATTTCAATAATTTCCGCCTTCTTTGCGGCTATTGCCAATATCATGGCGCGGACGATTTTAAAAGACTTGAAGGCTAAGGATATTTTGGCTATTAACTTCTTCACCATGGGAGCGGTTCTTCTAATTTTATCACCTTTCTTTTATAAATTTACCCCCTCTCCTTTAAATCTCGGCCTGTTAGTGTTAATCGCTCTGATTGATACGGTAGCAAATTATTTTTACTTTCAAACTTTTGAAAAGACTTCAGCCAGCATTGCTTCCCCCTTGCTTTCACTAGCTCCCGGGTTTACATTTCTTTTCGGTTGGCTCTTACTAAGTGAACCGGTAAACCTGAGAACAATTTTATTATGCTTAATAATTTTAATTCTAGTAATTTTATTCTCGGTAAGTCTCTCCGACTTTCGTCAATTTAAAAAGAATACCCTTTGGCCGGCATTATTATCATCATTATTATTTGGTCTATCAGCTATTCCTTCTAAATTTTTATTAGACTCAGCTCAAGCAGTTAACGCCCCAACCCTATACATGTTTCGGGCCTGCTTTATTGCTCTTTTCTCAGTATTATTTTTCAAATTTACAATTCAGAATATTTCTATCAAACAATACCGAACAATATTTTTTCGAGGACTATTTGTTATTGCACAATGGATACTTCTTTATTGGGCCCTATCGAAAGGTAGCGCTGGAGTTACTTTGACGCTTGGAAATATAACGCCAATATTTGTTTTTATTTTAAGCATAATCTTTCTAAAAGAAAAACCGACTTTAAAGAAATTGTTGGCCGCCGGTCTGGTTCTTGTCTTATCATTTTTAATTTGATAGCCTTTATAATAATTGAACTATAAATATATGAGTAAAACCCTTCTTCTCTTCTGTGGCGGAACAATCTCAATGCATAAGAATAACGAAACAAAAGCCCTAGACGTTTCCCACGGTTATGACCAGTTATTGAAGTTGGAACCGCGCTTTTCTCAAATTTGTGAAGTTGATATTGAATTTATAGATAATATCGACAGTACAAATATGACTAGCGAACACTGGTCTAGAATTGCCGAGACTATTGGGAAAAAATATAATGATTACGATGGTTTTGTAATAACCATGGGGACAAATACGATGGCCTATTGTTCGGCCGCCCTTTCTTTTGCTTTACAAAATATTGGCAAACCAGTTGTTTTAACTGGGGCACAAATTCCTGCTGAATCACTTTCGACAGATGCCCGTAATAACTTTATCAATGCCTTAAGACTCTCAACCCTAGACTTGGCAGGTGTCTTTATTGTTTTTGGTAGTAAAATTATAAAAGGTTGTCGAGCGAAAAAAGTTAGTGAATCAGAGCTAGACGCTTTTAGGACTTTTAATCAAAAAGATTTTGGCGAAATAGGCGTTGGAACTATTTTTAACTTCAAACAACCTCGTCACCAAGAACCTCTAAAAGTGCAGAGCAAATTTACTGAACAAATAGTTTGTTTAACTTTAATTCCTGGACTACAATCTAATATTTTAAAGGGTTTAATTGATTCAGGAACTAGAGGTTTTGTTTTACGCGCTTATGGATCCGGTGATATTCCCTATGATTTCGAAGAATCTTTGCTGTATGCTAAAAATAAAAAAATCCCAATTGTTGTGACGACTCAGTGTCCTGGCGGAGCTACCGTGATGGGAATAAACGATGTTGGTTTAAAAGCTCTCCAAACTGGCGTTATTCAAGCTTTTGATATGTGTATGGAGGCAATGAGTACAAAATTAATGTGGCTTCTTGGTCAAAAGACTCCTTATGAAAAAATTAAAGACTTAATGGAAACTAATTTAATTGGTGAGGTGGATTCGTCACGGGCAGCAGCAATTATGGGAGTCGGAAAATAAACCTAAACAAATAGATTTAAAACTGAGTACTAAAAAATGCCTTAAAGTTAAGGCATTTTTTTATTAAGCTCTTTTTCGCGGGTTGGTTATAAATTTTGGGAAATAAAAAATCCCGAGGTTAATCAGGATTTTTTTAATGTTTGTGTTGTTTATTATTTGAGTTCATTTGAGCTCAATCGTAAAACATTGATAGCTTGGCTTATCAGGAGCACCATCTGATTTTACAGATAATTTACAAAATCGTGATAAGATAATATTTATATCTTCTACAATTTTTTGTAAAGAATTGGGTTCACCATTAAAAAGATCTATACCGAGATTCCTGATATGCATATCATCCACATAAATAAATGTCGTGGTTATATACATATTTGGGTTTTTCTCTGGGTGGATTTTGATTGACTCGTTAATAAGCACTTGAAGTAGGGTTCCTTTTTCTTGATGGCTCATTATATTGCTTCCACCAACATAAGCATGTATATACGCTTTTAACTGCAATAACTTTGCGCAGGGTCCTCCCGGCAGAAGCTTTATTAATTCTTCAGATAATCTACTCGCAATCGCTGTTTTCGATTTATAAACTTCTTTATTGCTTTCTTCAATCTTTTTAAGCAATGCTGTTTTTTTAACTTCATTGTTTTTTAACATTTCCTGAAGCTCGGAAATTCCATTTTTTAAAAAATCATTTTTCGCCATTTTGTCCTTTTTAGGATTATTAATTTTACGCTTGGTTGATTTTTTTCCAAGCAGCTACACCGTCGATGATTCTAAAATCGGTTTCACTTATTTTCCAATAAAAACCAATAAGTTCACCTGGTTTCGCGTAGATATTACCAAAAAAAACAACCTCGGCCTCAAGCATTTCACCGCTGGTAAAAATAACCGAATATTTTCTACCTTCATAATTTTTTGGTAATTTAAGGTAATGAGAGAGCCCCTCTATTCTCTGGCCATTAGATCTTTTCAATAAGTCAAAATACTCGTCCCATAAAGGACTCTGCTCTTCGCCGTTATCAATTATTTCTTTTAGCGCGGCGGCATTTTCTGCCTGATTTTTACTTAATTTATAAATCAGATAAGATTCTTGACCATCATCCGGTTCCATATACGGGAGCAGGGAGTTAATATTTTCTTTTAACTCATTCAAATAATAACCAGGGAACTCTTTGTGGATTTTCTCAACAACAGAAATTGAACTCTGAGTGACCAAGCAATGAAAAACGTTAATGTCAGATAGACCATAAGCCGTCAGCTTAGCTAACAATTCATTTTCGAATGAATACTGGTATTCCCAGAAGATATTATTCGCGATAGGATCTTTTAAAACCAAAAATTTAGGGATACTGATATTTGTTTCGCGAAATTTGCAAACAGAAGCTACTAATGTATCTAAAGTTTGTAAAAAATATTTTTTGCACTCTTCATCGGTGCCCGGCATATAGCTTGATGGCAAAAACGAAGTATTTACCACATAAACAATTGGATGTTTTTTCATTTTTTCTCGTTTTAATGATTATTTGTTAATTATTTTTTATTTAGTTACCTAAACAACCTGAAACGAGTTGCTTGGATAACTAAATAAATATTAACAATAATCATGCATGTTAAAGTTCAATAACAGAAAAATATACCACAATGGCTTCATTTTTGTCAATTATTTACAAAATCTGCGACAATGGTATTTTTCGGATACTAAAAATTACCTTAATCTTAAGGTAATTTTTAAGTGAGCTCTTTTTGCAGTTTGGTTATAAATCTAGGTAATAAAAAAGGCCTTATTTCTAAAGCCTGTAAATTCTGCCACTGGTGATTATTAATCGGACACTTCAATTACCTCCTCATTATCAGCTATCTCTATTTCCAACGGAGTCCCGTTTACTTTACGGTATGCACTATTTTTATCACCACCGTCTTTTCTGAATACAGTTATTCTCTCCTTATCTCCAGCTAACGCCTTCATCACTTCATTTTTAAAAACGAAGCTGTAGGCTCCAGATAAATCTTTAAAATGTTGAATTGCCATTTTTAGTTTCCTCCCATATTTTAAATTAGTATTTAATTATTAAAGTAATAAAATAACTTAACATAACCAATGGTAAATATCAATGCTTTTCTATCCCGTTAGGAGTGAGCCTAAATCGAATGGCTAATACCAAAAAACGCCAATGAAATGGCGTTTCTCGTTTAGAGCTCCTTTTGCGGTTTGGTTATAAATTTAGGAAAATAAAAAAGAGCCCTAGAACTCTTTTAAAATTATAATCTGACCTAGCCGCCATTCTTTTAAATGGCCATCTAGGACAAATATATGCCATTACTTTCTGACTAATTTAATAGTTACTATTGGATATTCTTCTATAACTATGAATTCTTCTTCCGGTAATTGTGCGGTCGTAAGCGCTAACTTTAATTCAGACATCCATTCAGAATGGAGTTGATGTCCCGTACGTTCTACGGTATCAACTAACTGCACAGCCGGACAGCCACATCGCAAAAAATTAATAGCTGCTATGACATTGTTTATATAAGAACTTTTCATGCCAATTATTGGCACTTGGTTATTGTAGGCTGATATAATGCCACATTCACCATTTTGCATAATTACTTTTTTCTGTTTCATCTTGTGCGGTTTTTAATTTATAACTATTAATTTTTAATGTTCAATTTGTTTTATAGCTTAAATTATCACTTTTAATGCCATTTTGTCAAGGAAAATATTCCATTATTTATAAACCTAACCAAAAGATTATTCTCTGGATACTAAAAATTACCTTAATCTTAAGGTAATTTTTAATGGAGCTCTTTTTGCAGTTTGGTTATAAATTTTATTAATAGAGATATTTAATTATCTCTCCTCGCCAAAGGCAAATAATAATATCAATAATTACTCCTAATAAAACAAAGGATATAATATAAGTAAAATAACGCCATAGGAAATTTTTCTTTGGTAAGTCAATTTTTCCAACCATCTCCTCCATAGCCTTTTTTGATTCATTAATAGCAGAGTCATAATCAAAAATTGAGAATAGCAATGATGCTGGTATTAAAAATAATAATACCGAAAGAATCACTTTTATATTAGTAGTAATTTTTAATAAATCCGGATTAAAACTGGCTACTACTAGCACCATGGCTGATAACGAAGCAATGGCTGGAACTAAATTTGCTTTTTGAAGAAGGCAATTCTGAAAAAAGACTAAATGGAGTTTTAATCTTTCAAGTTTTTCTTGTTGTTCTAAGGAGAGCTCTTGCATATATTTAAATTAAACAACAAAAACCCCCATTACGAGGGTTTTTATAATCTGGGGATTATAAATTTTTGAAAACATAAAATTAAAAAAATTGTAATCTATTTTATTATCGTTTTTTTCTTTTCCGGGAATGCGGCGTCCATTGCCCCTGATTGAAAGCCATCTCCCCAAAATCCGCTAGACATCTTCGCGGCCTTTTGATCAAATTCTTCCAACAAATCCTCTAGCGGTCTAACAAAAACTTTTTTTAACCACTCCTTATCATTCTTTAAAAACCGAGTAATTATAGGGGCACTTCCACTCATAAAAAGATAATTCCCTGCTGATGGAGTAGAAATCATGGGTTTTTGTGTATCTTTATCAATTACATCCATGGGGGACAAGCACAAGACATATTCACCAATATAAAATTCTCTCTCCTTATCTCTGATAGGATCATCAGTTATAAAAATTTTATCAATTAACTGCTTTGTATATGAGGCGACTGGGTCAATCCATCTATTTTGAGGATATCCGCCATGCATGGGATGAAAAATTCCTTCTGCGCGGCGAATAAAAAAAAGTACATACGTAATAGGAAGTGGCTCATCATAGTGAGACCTGCTATTTAGTTCAAGCTTTAAAACTCTTTTTAATAATTTATCTTTTTTCTTCGCAACTGCAATTATAGAAATTAAATACAGAGAAATAAACAATGGATAATATCTTATGCTCTTGCCCCATTCTGTATAAGGGGTGCCATCTGGTGATTCTATTTTTCTAGATAAATATGAGAGAACTTTTACTAAAACATCGTCGTAAACCCCCTTGTCATCCTTTGAAACTAAACTAATAATTGCCGACCAAAACTCCTGAGACGCCGACCCTATGTTAGATAATATTGCCGTACTCATCTCTTTATCTTCCTTGCCAATATCCCATGGAATTACATCTGAATCTAAAAAATTATTTATTTTATTAACTTCATCAAACATACCCTTCGATACGGCGTCTTCTTCTTTTGTTAATAGAGAATTTATCAACTCCGACACTGACCCTGCTGGTTCTATAACTTCTGGAGATTTTACGGATTTTTTTTCCTCAGCAACTCCACTCACATCGCTAGGCCTAACTTTCAATTTTTTTAATTTAATATTTAAGTCCGATATCTGCCGTTGAACATCATATATCTTCTGTTGAGAATTGTATGTATGCTCTTCTAAACGTTGACTAAAAAATCTAGCAAAATCGCCCGGCTGAGCCTTACTTGTCGTCGTACCATTACGCACATAGATATCACCAACATACCGCTTATGAATATCCTTAATAAATACGTGAGGTGGTTCATTGGACGGCGGTATGACTAATACTCCCCATTGTTTGTCATCTTTTCCAAAAATAAATAGATGGGTCGTAATAAATTGACCAATATACTTTTTAACTAAGTCATCGATGGTAGCCTGGAGGTGATCTTCGTTATCAGGGAATGTAGTATATAATATGCTATTAGCAGAAGCACCAAATATTATAAACCCGTGATTCTTATAATGATGACAATACGTGTTTGCTATCGCAGAGATATCTTTTAAAAATTCTCCTTGATGTTGAATATCGGACATGTTAAAAGAACTTTTTAAATCAACCTTGCCGGCTTCGCCAGTAGAAATTATCTTTGGCAAAAAACCTTCCAATGTAGCTCTATCCCATGGTAAATGTAATTCTTCCATATTTATTAAAAGTATATATAGCTATTTAAAAATAATAATATACAACAAAAACCCCCATTACGAGGGTTCCTGTAATCTGGGGATTATAAACCCCCGTAAATGGAGCGGGTAACGGGAATCGAACCCGTCTATCGTGCTTGGCAAGCACGTATAATAACCACTATACTATACCCGCTTAATTAGAATTCTTTTCTAAACAAATCTAACCAAACTAAAATTTTCTTTTTTAAATACTTACTATGTACAGAAACAATGCAAACTCCATATCCCAATTTTCTAGTTTTATGCCTACCTTTAATCACGGTTGATTTAAAAAATCTATCTTTTGCTATTTTAATTTCTTTGCTCCAAAACTCTAAACATTTTTCAGAATTTAAATCTGGATACAACAACATTCCAGCTCTAATATTTTCAACACTCACATTACAAACCTTTTGTAAAAAATCATTAAAAACTTTTAAAACTTTTTCATCAACATTAGAAATTCTTACAATACCATTCTTAAAGATTTTATCACCCTCTCCCCAATATAAACTGATGGCGGTTATAAATAATGTTTCTTTTTTTAAATCTACAAATTCTTTAATAGCCTCTTGCTCGGCTTGAGCATAATGTTTATCTAATGCATTTCTTCTCTCAATATTTAAGTGCGTTAATCTTTTTCGACTACTTTCTTTTGATTTTTCAATTAATTGATTTTTTATATCTTGTGACCAATTAATATCTTTGAACCAAGCAGAAATTGTACTTTTACTTATTGCTAAAAGATTAGCAATTTCCTTATAACTTTTACCGCTCTTACGCAAACCAAGCGCTTGATTTTTTACTGCTTCTTTTTTCATAAACCCATGTTAATACCTTTCCATTATACTACACGGGTTCACTTTTGTCTAACGTGGTCCAGGTGGGAATCGAACCCACATACCTTTTGGGCACAGCATTTTAAGTGCTGCGTGTATACCAGTTCCACCACTGGACCAGTGCTATTTTGTTTAACCAAAAACCTCAGTAATCTGTGGAGATGATGGGAGTTGAACCCATGTCCAATCGGTTTTTCTAAATACATTTACAAAGTTATCCCGATTTGTTTTGTTTAACTTGAGCTATCGTAAACCGGACAAAAGCAGTTCAAGCGATCTTCCTATTGTTTTGATATAACTTGGAAAGCGCAAATTTTATCTATCTCCATTTTAATGACACCGGCTAGCGGGTATGGAGACTCGCCGTAGTCCGATGGCTTTAGCTATTAAGCTAAAACAGGAGCGTAACTTGGAGTTAACCAAGTAAACGCTGTTGCCTTTTTGGCATTTGTGTTTTTTTAGCCATTTTAACGCGATTAACTAAGCGCGCTTTGAATATTTAGAAAAGAATCCAACTGTCGATTCCTTGCATCCCCTAATCTAATTTATCTACTTCTTTTTGTTAACGACCTCAGATTTCTTTCCACTTCCCGCTTCTTAATCGATTCTCTTTTATCGTATTTCTTCTTACCCCTTCCAACGGCGAACTCAAGCTTCAGAAAACTATGTTTAGTATATATTTTGAGAGGTATTAGTGTCAAGCCCTCTTCCTTTTTTTTCCCTAAAAGTCGGCTAATTTCCTTATAATTCAATAATAACTTCCTTTCGCGCGCCTTATCATAATCAGGCATTGGCCCAGAATATTTATATGGTGGAATTTGGCAACCGATTAAAAATAGTTCAGTTTTCCCGTCAGTCGTACGAATACTAATATAACTCCCCTTAAGGCCCGCCTGCCCCGCCCTCACCGATTTAACTTCATAACCAAACAAAACTAGACCTGCTTCGTATTTATCGAGCAGCTCATAATCAAAGCTAGCTTTTTTGTTTATCGCCAAAGTCGGCATAATTCCATTCTTTTAATTTCGCTAATACTTTTTCGTTAGTTAAAATATTATTTAAATAAGTTGCATAATTTTTTTCAGCAATCATCTTTAAAACATCTTGATTGCTAGCATACTGTTTTTTTAATTCATCAATTTTTTCGTTTATCTCTTTTTCCGTCGGAGCGATTTTTTCAATCAAAGCAATCTCTCTAATTATTAGTGCAGCTTTAACACGCTTGATTGCATTAGGCATTAATTCCAACATTAATTCTTCCTGTGTTTTTTTAAGATGACTTAAATAATCAGCAAATTTACCGCCCTGTTTTACAACCGATTGTTCAAGCTCCATCATTAAATTCTTAGATTCACTTTCAATAATAACATCAGGGAAATCACCAAATTTAGTCTTATCACTTATTTTAGCGATTAATTCTGATTCATTTTTTAAATCAATATTATGTGATTTCTCATGAAGCAAACTTTCTTCTAAATTTTTCTTGAGTTCTTCCATATCTTTTAGTCGGAAAAAGCTGGCAAACTCATCATTTAATTCTGGTAGCTCTCTTTCATAAACTTCCTTTACAACCGCTGTAAAATCAACCATTTTGCCAGCTAAGTTTTTCTGATGATGATCATCTGGGTATGGTAAAGAAAATTTTCTCTCTTCTCCCTTTTTCATGCCTAAAATATTTTTATCAAACCCCGGAACAAAATAATTCTTTCCCATCATGATTGCTAAATCATGATGATGGCCATCTTCTAAAGGAACCTTATCTAAAAACATGTGGACAGTTGCGATTACTTTATCGCTACCCATTACTTCACGTTCAACAATTTTTTCACTCGCTCTCATTTCTCTTAAGTCATTAAGAGCCCTATCTAATTCCTTGGTTTCAATTTTTGCTATTTCCGGTTTTAAATTAAGATTTTTGTATTCTCCAAGAGCAATTGTTGGAAGTAAGGAAACAACAACTTTGTATTCTAAAGGATTTCCAGGGGCAAGTTTAGTAATTGTGATATTTGGTTGCCCAACCGGTTGGCGCCCCATAGTTTCTTGATCGAGAATTTCATCGACTGTTTTAGTAATAGCAATATGAGCAGCTTCTTCTAGAATGGTCATTTCACCGATTTTTTGTTTTAAGACATCAAATGGAACTTTTCCAGGACGAAAACCTTCAATTTTAACTTTTTCAGAAACTTTTTGCGCTCCTTTTTCAATATAAGGGGTAAATTCTTCAACACTTAACTCAATATTTAGCTCAATTTGTGATTTTTCCAAATCTTTTTTATTTACTTGCATATTTTCTTAATATTTAATAAGCGGACTCATCGGCCGCTTAAATAATTCGTTAACAAGCTTATTGTAGCAAATTTTAAGGAAAAATCAAGCAAGGGCCTAACTTCTTTAATTTGACTTTTTTAGCAATAAGCTGTGAAATATTAACATAATCAGAAGCCGGCTGGTCCGGTAAAAGGAGGATCATGAATTTCTTTTATTTCTTTAACAAGATTAAAAAGCTCCCTTCTTTCGCACATGCTGCGATATTAGATTATTGGCCGGGAGCAGTTTTAACGGTATTGGGATTTTTTATCCCCTGGTTAATCAACCAGAGTTTACCGATGGCAATCCTTTCGGGAGCCTTTTGGCTCTATGTTTATATCGGTTACGCTGTAACCGATAACGCAGATGAAACAACAACTGAAAAATTTTTAGTTGTTTCTTCTCGAATTGGAATAGTTATGGTGCTTATCTCAATTTTCGAGATCGCTCTAAAAAATGCTGGAGTCCACCAAGGACTTTTAGCAACGGCTCTTGCATGGCCATTGCTAAGTATGGGGATAGTAATATTCTTGCTTTACCTGATAGGCAAAATAAGTATAGAGCTTTCCCACTACACTCAAGCTATGGAAATGCTTGAAGATTACTACTAAATAACCACATCGTACGCTGTAAAAAAGGCTTGGACAAAATCCAGGCCTTTTTAATTTAAAATTAACTACTTTTGACTAATTTTGGTAGATAAGGTAATATCAATTGAAAAATTAAATAGCTGTTTAACAATATATAAAAAAATATCTATGGACGAAACGGTAAAACAAAGTTTCTTGACTGAATATCGATTGGCCATGAAACAATCAAACAGAAAAGCAGAAGTAGCAAAAGTATATGACAAATATAAAGACTTTACTACTCACTTAACTGTTGCTGAAGCCTTAAGTCTGGGGGTTGAAATGAACCTCTGGATAGAAACAGATAAAATAAAATTGCAATAAAGATGAAACTCTAAAAAAACAAGAACAAAATGGACCAAGAACTAAAAGAAAAATTTCTCGCTGATTTCAAATTAGCGATGACTAAACCGAACAAAGAGGAAGAGGCAAAAAAAGTTTTTACCAAACATGCAAGTTTCTTCGAATCTCTACAAGAAGAAGATATTGTTCCCCTTGAAACTGAAATAAGTTTTTTGATCCCCACTTCCTACACAATTGTAGAAGTGAAAACAGAAACTTCGGGGGATGCAAGAAAATTTCCTTTTCATAAAATTGTTGCAGAAACTTCTATGCCGCACATTAAACTCCCAGTTTAAATATAATGATTAATTTAAACTAGAACTGCTTACAAAAAGGCGCCCCACGGGACGCCTTTTTTTCTTATAAAAATTTCAACAATTTCTTTTATAACAACAAACCAACAATCAGAAGAGCAACAATATTTAGAACTTTAATCATCGGATTAATCGCTGGACCAGCCGTATCTTTATAAGGATCACCAACTGTATCGCCAGTAACCGCCGCTTTATGAGCATCGGAACCCTTACCGCCAAAATGACCGGATTCAATATATTTTTTAGCATTATCCCAAGCACCACCACCAGAGGTCATCGAAATTGCAACAAATAAACCAGTTATAATAGAACCAACTAATAATCCGCCTAAAACTTCAAGACCGTGTGATCTAAAAGCAAAACCAACAATAATTGGAACAAGAACTGGAATTAAAGCAGGAACAATCATTTCACGGATTGCCGCTTTAGTAACGATATCAACAGTACGACCATAATCAGGCTTTTCGGTATTCAACATGATTCCTGGTTTTTCTTTGAACTGTGCTCTTACATCTTCAACTACTGAACCAGCAGTTTTTCCAACTGCTTTCATAGCCATCGCACCAAATAAATATGGAAGTAGTCCGCCGATAAATAGACCGATTAAAACATAAGGATTATCAATTAAAAATTGAGCATTACCGCCACCGTCTTTAATCTTCTGAGTAAAGTCTGCAAATAAAACTAAAGCTGCTAAAGCTGCAGAACCAATTGCATAGCCTTTAGTAACCGCCTTGGTAGTATTTCCAACTGCATCTAAAGGATCGGTAATATTTCTTACATCATCTCCAAGCTCAGCCATTTCCGCAATCCCACCGGCGTTATCAGTAATAGGGCCATAAGCATCAATGGTAACAATAATACCAGCCATTGATAACATGGCCATCGCCGCAATCGCAATTCCATACAACCCTGCTAAAGAATAAGCACCTAGAATTGCTAAACAAATAACAATGATTGGAGCCGCGGTTGATTTCATAGAAACCGCTAACCCAGCAATTACGTTAGTTCCATGACCAGTATTAGAGGCTTCAGCAATTGACTTAACTGGAGAAAAAGCAGTTGAAGTATAATATTCAGTAATAATTACGAGTAATCCGGTAACTGCTAAACCAATTAAACTAGATAAAAAGATATTTAAAAAGTTTTCCGTAATAAACATTTTAGTTACAAAGTAGAAGGCGATAGCTGATAAAACACCAGAAACGGCCAATCCTTTGTATAATGCTCTCATGATATTTTGTTTCTTGCCTAATCTAATAAAGAAAATACCAATGATAGAGGCAATAATAGAAACCGCTCCTAAAACAAGGGGAAATAAAATAATATTTTCATCACCCTTGAAAGTTAGATGGCCTAAAACCATAGTCGCGATAGAAGTAACGGCATAAGTTTCAAATAAATCAGCCGCCATACCAGCACAATCGCCAACATTATCTCCGACATTATCAGCAATAACTGCCGGATTTCTTGGATCATCTTCTGGAATACTGGCCTCAACTTTACCGACTAAATCAGCGCCGACATCAGCTGCTTTCGTATAAATCCCGCCGCCAAGTCTAGCAAAAATAGAAATAAGTGAAGAGCCGAAAGCAAAGCCGATTAAAGCATTTAAATCTTTAGTAATGAAATAAAAACCAGCTGTTCCAAGAAGTGCTAAGCCGACAACAAGCATCCCAGTTACGCTTCCGCCACGAACAGCAACCGTTAAAGCTTTTTGTAAACCACCGCGAGCCGCTTCAGTTGTTCTTACATTAGCCCGAACGCTAACAAACATTCCGATATAACCGGTTAAAGCAGATAAAACAGCACCACTTAAAAAAGCAATCGCTGTTATCCAACCTAAAGCTGGGACAAATCCGACTATCAAAAATAAAACAGCGGCTACAACAGCAACCGATTTATATTGACGATTTAGAAATGCCTTAGCTCCTGCTTGAATAGCAGCAGCAATCTCTTTCATTTTATCGTTACCGGCTGGTAAACGAAGAATAGAGGCAATAACAATCGCACCATATATAATAGCGACAATTGCTCCTCCAAGAATGAATAATGTTGTCATCATAATTTTATTATACTAAATTTAATTTTATTCTTTTTTTGCAAGTGAATCATCAACTTTATTAACATCATCAACGTTAGCTGCTAACTCATTTTCAAATACTTCAGCAGAAGATTCTTCACCTTCTAGAGGAACGCCTTCTTCGTCACTGCTTAAAACTTTCTTTTCTCCTTCTTCCGTTGATTCAATAATATCTATTTTCCAACCGCATAAACGAGCAGCTAAACGGACATTTTGGCCATTCTTACCAATTGCCAGCGATAATTTATCTGAACTAACTTTAACAATTGCTTTATGTTCCGCTTCATCAAGCTCAATACTAGAAACTTTAGCTGGAGCAAGCGCGTTAGCAATAAATTTTGATTGATTTTCACTATATTCAATAATATCAATTTTTTCTCCGCCAAGTTCGCTGATAATTGTTTGAATTCTTGAACCACGTTGTCCAACGCAAGAACCAACTGGATCAACATTTTCTGATTCGGTATAAATTGCGACTTTTGATCTAGAACCGGCTTCACGCGCAACGCTCTTGATTTCTACTGTTCCATTAGCAATTTCCGGTATTTCTAAATAGAAAATCTTTTTTAAAATTTCTTCACTGCGACGAGATAAAATAATCTCTGGGCCTTTATGTCCTTCTCTGACTTCCTTAATAAATACTTTAACACGATCGCCAATATTATAACTCTCATTATAAATCTGCTCTTCGGCCGGTAATAAGCCAATTGCTTTACCAAGATCAATAAAGACGAAACGACCTTCACGACGTTGAACAACGCCAGAAACAACTTCACGTTCTTTACCTTTAAACTCACCGAATATCATATCTCTCTCCATTTCTCTAAGTTTTTGGATGATAACCTGTTTAGCGGTTTGAGCAGCCATGCGGCCATAACTTTCCGGAATCGGTAAATCCGTAATTATTTCTTCGCCAATCTGCGCATCATGTTTTAAAATTCCCGCTTCTTTAACTTGAATATCGGTCTTAGGATTAAATTTTTTCTTACCATCTTCAGCTGTTTCATCTTCATGCAAGAATTCCGGACGAAATTCTTGGCGAAATTCTTCTTTTCTTAGTTCTTTTTGATTGGGGTTATAAAGATTTTGTAACATTTCCGCTTCTTCTTCGGCTGGTAGATTATCAACTACGGTTTTTACATCAAAAATTTCCGATTTTCCCGTTACAGAATCGAATTTTACTCTAATATTTTGATTTCTTTCACCGTAATCTTTGCGATAAGCAGCCGCTAAGGCTAGTTCAATTGCAGAAATAACAGAGGCAAAATCAAGGTTTTTTTCGTCACAAAGCTGCTTTATAGCATTGCTTATGTCAGACATAATATTATATTTAAGATTTTAAGACAAAAAGCTAATTGCGGTAAACAACTAGCTTTCATTGATATGATAACATATTTAAGATTTTTGTCAAAACCTGAGCCTCTCTCTAACCAATAATAATTAAGTTTAAATTACATGCCCCTTGTCGGATAATAAGTCGGATCAGCGGAATTTTGTACCGCCCTATTAGTCATTACAATCACATATCGAGTAATCATCCAGGAGGCCATAATAATAATCAGGCCGATAACAGCATTTCTTAAAAGTTTAACCGCCTCATCAGTTTTATCCTTGTTCCCGGCTGAAGTCATATATTTAAAACCAGCGAAGACTACCAAAACCAAGAATATAATTGCTAAAAAGGTTAGAATAATCAAAACAAAATCGATAATTAAGGATCTAACATCTTTCTGGGCTTTCTCACCGCCAAAAACGCGGCCAACATCGGTAAAGCCTTCCTGACCTTCTATTAAAGTATTATCCGCTCGAACCGGAAGAGCTAAAAAAGAGGTCGAGAAGACCGTTAACAACAAAAAAATAAAAGAAAAAATTTGCTTTTTAGTTATTTCCATAATAATGTTATAATTAAGTTGGATATTTACATTATATATAAGAAAGAACCAAAATACAAGAAAATGAGTCTTGCTAAAAAAATTGCCCATAATACGTTAATTCAAATAATTGGTAAAGTTATCTCTACTGTCCTAGGGCTTTTGTCTTTGGCGCTTATTACGCGTTACCTTGGCCAAGCTGGTTTTGGAGAATATACTACCATCATTACCTTTCTAACTATTTTTGCCGTTATTGCTGATTTTGGCCTTACTCTAGTTACCGTCCAAATGATAGGCGGCGTTAAAGAAAAAGATAGGGAAAATAAAATTTTAAATAATTTATTTGGCTTTCGTTTAGTATCTATTGTTTTTCTCTTGATTCTAGCTCCCCTGGTTTTAATCTTCATGCCTTATAGCGCGGCCATAAAAATCGGCGTATTAATCACTACTATTTATTTTATTTTCCCGGCCTTAAGTCAAATCATAATTGGCCTCTTGCAGAAAAAATTAAGTATGGATAGGGCGGCTTTAGCTGAAGTTTTAAGTCGCATAGTTTTGATACTAGCTATTTTCATTGTTTGGTTCTATGATTTAGGACTAAACGGAATTTTAATTGCAACAATTGCTTCCGGCGCTTCAAGTTTTATCTTCCATTATCTTTTTGCTGTTAAATTTATCGCCTTAAAACCGGAATGGGATTTAACTCTTTGGAAAGAAATATTTAGTCGTTCTTGGCCATTAGCGATTACTATCATCTTAAATTTAATCTATTTAAGAACTGATATTATTTTTTTATCATTGTTTAAGAGCGCGGGCGAGGTTGGTTTATATGGCGCCGCCTATAAAGTAGTCGATGTTTTAACAACGCTACCGTTTATGTTCGCTGGTTTAATCTTACCAATTTTAACAGCGGCCTGGATTGATAAAAAACCAGAATATTTTAAGAATGTTCTTCAAAAATCTTTTGATTTTATGGCTATTATCGCTATCCCCCTAATTATCGGTGGTCAATTTTTAGCGGGGCCAGTAATGAAAGTAGTGGCTGGCTCAGAATTTGATAAATCAGGAATAATTCTCCAATTTTTAATTATTGCTGTCGCCGCTATCTTCTTAGGAACGATGTTTTCTCATGCCGTTATTGCCTTAAATAAACAAAAGAAACTAATCGGCTTTTACGCTTTCACGAGCATCAGTTCTTTAATCGCTTATTTTATTTTAATTCCTAAATTTTCTTATTTTGGAGCGGCGGCTGTTACTATTTATAGTGAAACCTTAATTGCCTTCTTCTCGGCTTATTGCGTTTTTAAATATAGCCGGTTTTTCCCAAATTTAAGAACAATTATGAAAGCTATTATTGCGAGTCTTGGCATGGGAATATTTTTATATTTCTATCCAGATAATCTACAGCTGAGCGCTTTCTCAATAATATTAACCATTATTATCGCTGTGATTATTTATTTTATTTTACTCTGTTTAATTGGTGGCGTTAAATTAGAAGATTTAAAAGCGATCTCCAGAAAATCAAGCGGTAGCCAACCCTATAATTCAAGCAACTTATAATAATTAATATGGATTCTATTTATAAAAATTTTCCGGAAATAATTTTTGAGGATGATGATTTCTTAGTAATAAACAAACCGGCCGGTTTAGCCGTTCATCACGGCGGAAATATTGAAGGAGAAACTTTAACTGATCTCCTCGTTAAACGCTATCCAAAAATAATTGAAGTTGGCGACGATAAGGAAAGGCCGGGTATTGTTCATCGTCTAGATAAAGATGTTAGTGGTCTAATGGTAGTTGCTAAAAATAATAAAAGCTTCGAGAATTTAAAAGAACAATTTAAAAAGCGTGAAATCAACAAACAATATTTAGCTCTTGTTTATGGTAAGATTGAAAATGATGCTGGCGAAATTTGCTTTCCTATTAAACGTTCAAAGGACGGCTATCGGATGGCCGCTATGCCGCTTAATGCTAGCGACTTATTGGTTCGCCGCAGTCCAAAATCACGAGATAAGGGCAATATCTCAGGATTATTTAAAGCTAAGGAAGCAATTACTAGCTTTAAAGTATTAAAAAGATTTGTTAATTATACTTATTTAGAAGTTAAAATAAAAACCGGACGTACTCATCAAATTAGGGTTCATTTTTTTGCCTATGGCCATCCTTTAGTCGGCGATACTTTATACTTCACCAGAAAGACTAAAGCAAAGAACGAGAAGCTTAATTTTGGACGAGTATTCTTAATGGCAAGTCGTTTATCATTTTTTAACCAAGCCGGAGAAAAGAAAGATTTCACCATAAATTTAGCCCCGGAGTTAGAATCTTTTCTACCAAAATTTTAGAGTTAATCGCGAAATAAAAAATGCTTTGACGCGCTCGTTTAATTTTAGTATAATGGCAGCTATAAAGGTCTATAAATAAATATAAATAAAAAAATAATAATTTTATAAAACTTATGAAAACACACCTCAAGCGCTTAGCGCAATCAAAAACGATGACCAAGGTAGTTTTACCAATTATTTTGGTTATAATTTTAGCTTTAATTGGTTATATGTCTTTTAAAAAGCCAGCTGGCGATAGTTCTAATACTGGTGCCAAAAATGGTATTTTTAATAGAGCAAAAAACCTAAATATCGAAGAAGCAAAAACAGCCGCCGAAACTTTCATTAATGGATTTTTGATGTCTGGAGCAAACAAAGCAACAATTAAAGAAATCACTGAATCATATGGACTTTACAAACTTAAAGTTGATATTGTAAGTGATGTTGTTGATTCATACATGACTAAGGACGGGAAATTCTTCTTCCCTCAAGCTTTCGATGTTGAACAAATGAGTGGACAAGCCGCACCAGCTGCTGGAGCGAACGCTACTCCTACTCAACCAGTTGATTTACCAAAGAATGATAAACCAGTAGTTGAACTTTTTGTTATGAGCGAATGTCCATATGGTACTCAAATTGAGAAAGGCATTGTACCGGTCGTAGAAGCTCTTGGTAAAAAGATTGACTTCCAATTAAAGTTCGTCGACTATGCGATGCACGGCGAAGTCGAATTAAAAGAACAAATGGTTCAATATTGTATTAATACTGAGCAGAAAGATAAATTTCTTCCTTATTTGAAATGTTATCTAACTGCCGGAAAAAGCGCTGATTGTCTAAATTCAACCGGAGTTAACCAATCTAAGGTTGATTCTTGTGTTGCCGCTACTGATGCAAAATATAAAATAACCGATAACTTCAAAAATAAAGTTGGTTTCCAGGGAAGTTTCCCAGGCTTTGATATCCATAAGGCTGATAATACCAAATATGGTGTTGGCGGTTCTCCAACTTTAGTAATCAATGGTAAGACGGCTGAATCCGGTCGCGACTCAGCTACTCTATTATCAACTATTTGCGCTGCCTTTAATAACCAACCAAAGGAATGCCAAACGACTTTATCTAGCGCTACTCCAGCGGCTGGGTTTGGAACTGGAACAACTGATGCTGCTGCTGCCGCAAGTTGTAATTAGGTTGTAATTAAAAAGTTAATTAGTAGACTATATAAAAAGGCTCGAGTATTCGAGCCTTTTTTATTATAAGTTTTAATGGCTAATGGTTGAGGTTGGATTTAAAATTGATCAGTTAAACACGTCCACGATACTTCTCCGCCGCAATAATACGACTAATAGCTAAAGCGTAAGCCGCTTGGCGCAAAGTAGCCTTGCCGTTCCAAGAAGAATACTTATTGTAAACTCTCTCCCAATTAATTTTCATTTTTTTATCCAGCAATCCGCGTAAATATTCTTCATCTAAAATCTGCCCGGTTCGATTCTGTGCCCATTCAAAATAACTGGTAATTACCCCTCCGGAATTAGCTAAAATATCAGGAACAATTATTTTTCCCAGTTCAAATAATATTTTATCAGCCTCGAAAGTAATCGGCCCATTAGCAAGTTCGACGATATATTTTGCTTTTATCTTATGAGCATTATCAATCGTGATTTGATTCTCTAAAGCGGCTAAAATTAAAATATCAACTTCGCCCTCTAATAAATCAGCATTTGAAATATTTAAAGTATTAGCGCCTTCAGTATAATTCTCTAGTTTTCCAGAAAGACGTTTAAACTCTGCCGCCGCCCTAACATCAAAACCGTCCGCCTTATATATTCCGCCTTTACTATCAGAAGCAGAGATTATTTTAAACCCATCATCAAACAGTTTTTCGGCAATAAAATAACCGGCATTACCAAAACCCTGAATAGCAATTGTTAAATCTTTACGGCCATTTAAAAACTTATTGATTAGTTCTTTTATTACAACATAACCACCTTGAGCGGTCGCATCACCTCGCATTGCTATTCCGCCCAGCTCTACTGGTTTACCAGTAATCATACCCGGTTCATGATGCCCAACGGTTTTTTCAAATTCATCAAGCATCCAAGACATTATTTTCCCGTTAGTATAAACATCGGGCGCGGGAACATCCTTATCTTGGCCCAAATAATCAGCAAAAGTACGAGCATAGGCGCGACTAATTTTCTCTAACTCGGAATCATTAAATTCTTTAGGATTAAATCTTATCCCTCCCTTAGCGCCACCATACGGGATATCAGCTAAAGAATTTTTTAAGGTCATCCAAAACGCTAAAGATTTAACTTCATCCTCGTTAACGTCGGGATGAAATCTAATTCCCCCTTTTCCCGGGCCCAAGGCGCGATTATAAACTATTCTCCAGGCAGGATATTTTTTCCCATCTAACTCAATTTCTGCATATTTAGTCTGCACCGGTTCAAGAAGAACTTTTATATCTCGATCACTTATTCCTTCGAGTTCTTGAATTTCCTTGAGCCTATTTAAATTATCATTAAATATACTCATAACTTTTTATTTTATTAAATTAAGCCCTCGATTTCCCCTTGCAGAGATTCTTTATTTCTCATACCAATAAATTCACCAATAATTTTACCGCCCTTGAAAAGTTTCATATTAGGAATGCTCTGAATTTGATACTCCATCGCTAAATCTTGATTTTCACCATCTTCAGTATTCACCTTAGCAATTTTAACTTTGCCAGCCATACTAACTGCTAATTCATCAAGAATCGGCGCCATCATTTGACAAGGCATACACCATGGAGCCCAAAAATCGACTAAAACCGGGAGATCGCTATTTAAAACTTCCGTTTGAAAATTACTCTTACTTAATTCCATTGCTTTTGACATAAATTTATTTTTATTTGTTAATTAATTCTTTAAATATTTTTTCCATTCTTGCTTGGCTCTTATTTTTATCGCTTAGTAAACAATAATTAAATTCATCCGTAATGATTTTTTCCATTAAAGAAGACATGGCTGATTTAATTGCTTTAAGTTGAATAATTAAATCGACGCAATCTTTCGGACTGTTAGCAAGCATTTTTTTAATCCCCTCGAGTTGCCCAATAATATTATTAATTCTTTGTTCACTTGTTTTCATATCTTTTATATTAGCATACACCCCCCAGGGGTGTCAAGAAGATAAAAAAAATAAGACTTATTATGATTTTTTTAGTTTAAAGTTAGCCAATAATTATACTTGTCTTTTTTAATTTTAATATTTTTAAAACCGGCTTGTTTAGAAATACTTATCAACTCTTTTTTAGTAAAGGCGTGATAATAACGGCTGCTTATTTCTTGGCCTTCCTTGTTTTTCCAGGGGAAAATAATATCGCCAAAATCTATCTCGCTGCGGCCAATAATTTTTTTCCAGGCTTGTTTTAAAATTAAATTGCGATGGCGACTAGCCCAAAGATTCCAATTACTAATTATGATCTTCCCGTTCGGCGCTAGAAATGCACGTAAATTTTCTAGTAGCCTAACCCTTAAGCTTTGGCTGGGAATATGCTGCAAAACGGCTAAACAAAAAATGTAATTAAATTTTTCTTTACCAAACTTTTCTAAATCAGTGAAAGATAATTCTGTAAGCTCGGCTTCTAAAAATTTATAATCTGGATAATTTTTTTGAGCCAACGCGATAAGTTCTGCGCTATTATCTATTCCTAAATAATTAATTTCTTTGGTTTTTAGCGTCTCTAATAAGCGCCCATTACCGCAACCAGCATCTAGTATTTTATCTTCATCTAAAACTTGCTCAGTAAAATTTCTAATCTCCGGCCAAATTTCTTTTTTTCTAGTTACATCAAAATCGGCCGCGATTTTATCATAGCTATTTTTTGATAATTCTAATAAATTTTTAGTGGTTTTTTTATCCATTATTCACTAATTAAATATTCTCGTTTGTCTCCACCTGTTTGTTTGAGCTTTTGCAGTCTTGAGCAACTATCACATTTTCCGCATGGCCGCGCATTCATATCGCCAAAATAATTCAAAATATATTCTTGGCGGCAACCGGTATGATACACATAAGCCTCCATCTCATCTAGTTTCTCATAAGCTCGAGCGGATTTTTCTTTTAATGCTTTAAAATCTAAATTAATATCCTCTGGCTCAACAATTTTTAAAACTTTGATTTCCGTCCCTCTAAAAGGCGGCCGATATTCAACTAAATCTTTTTCCGCTAATTTTTTCACCGCCCTAGTAAGAGAATCTTTCTTGATTTTTAAAACAACGGATACTTCTTCTGGACTAAATTCCCAGCCCGTCTCTAATTCCCGGCTATACTTTTCGGCTAATTTTCCCCAGACTTCTTTTTGAGATTTTGATCTTTTGCTAATTGAAGCATCTATTTCTATTAGTGGTTTTTTTGCTTTCAAAAACGAACTGGAAGTTTTTTCATTTGGCCGGGAAATATAACCGCCTTTTTCTAATAATTTTAGAGCTGTGCCAATCGCCATTTCCGGAGTCGATTCCGATAAATTTTGTGCTATTTCGGCATAAGTAACTAAAATTGAGCTCATCGGATCAATTTCTAGTTCAGCGCGTCTTAAAATAAAATCAAAAATTTCAATTACTATTCTTGGTTCCGGATTATCGCCTTTAATAAAAAATTCCCGCAAATATCTATCTTGTTGATGATAGAATAAGAGACAAAAACTATCAATTCCATCTCGACCTGCTCGGCCCGCTTCTTGATAATAGGCTTCAACGGTACCAGGCAAATCATGGTGAATAACAAAACGAATATCTTTCTTATTAATCCCTAATCCAAAAGCATTAGTTGCAACGACAACTTGCGCTTCACCGCGCATAAATTGTTCTTGCACCCAATCGCGGCTACTAGCATCCATACCAGCATGATAAACAACCGCCTTAACATCATTATCAATTAATAGTTCAACAATTTCATCGGCTTTCGATCTCGTTCCCGCGTAAATTATTCCCGAACCTAAATCAGGATTAGTAATTAAAAAATTTAAAATATGTTCTAGTTTTTGACCGTTTTGTGAAGGAATGACCGCTAATTGTAAATTAGGACGAGCAAAACCAGTTAAAACTACTTCTGGGTCTTTTAAATTAAGTTGTTTTATAATATCGTCTCTCACTTCTGGCGTCGCAGTTGCCGTTAAGGCTACGACCGGCGGCTTACCAACAAACTTAATTGCTTCTTTAAGCCTTAAATAGCTGGGACGAAAATCATGCCCCCATTGGCTTACGCAATGCGCCTCATCAACGGCAAATAATGAAACTTTAATATTTTTAAGTTCTGTTAAGAATTGTTGATTATAAAAACGCTCCGGCGCGATATAAACTATTTTATAAAAACCTGATTTAATTTTTACTAAACGCGCCGCAGTTTCATCCGGTGAAATAGAAGAATTGATAAAAGTTGCCGGAATACCAACTTTATCTAAAGAATCTACCTGATCTTTCATAAGAGCAATCAGTGGTGAAATAACAATCGTTACCCCCTCAAGAACTAGAGCTGGAAGTTGAAAAATTAAAGATTTACCGGCTCCGGTCGGTAAAATAACCATCGTATCTTGGCCTTTTAAAATATTATCAATCGCTCTTTCTTGCCCAGGCCGAAAAGAATCATAACCGAAATGAATTTTCAAAAGCTCTAGTAATTGTTGTTTTTTATGCATCATTGACAGAAATCGTTAAAGGTTGTACACTTATTTAGTTAGTTATTAGTATAGTTCATTTTAAAAACCAAAAAAATCGCGATGAAAAGAAAATTATTTTTAATGCTCGCTACACCTATTGCTGACTTGTTTGACGCAACCATGACATTTTTCGATAGTATTATCGATGGTATAATGTTGTTCTTGCACAACGCAGTCGCCTTTTTCCGGGAGTCCCCGCTGAGCAGAGGGAGGTTTATTCTCCATATTCTCGCTATGGGGCTTCTCTCTGTGGTGTTTATCTGGGGAGGAATTCATTTATTCCAAACCCAAGATTTCTCTGGGTTAGTGTTTGTTCTTGTTGGTTTGCTAGCTTTTCTTGCTAGCATTGGAGGAATTAATCGCCCAGCCGCCCAAAAATGGTGGGACAAAAAGTTCCCGCCAACTCCTCAAACTAACGACTAATTCTAACCAAAATAGTTTTTAGTTCTTTTAAATCATCTTCCCTGGGAGGTGATTTTTTTTATTCTTTTATTAGTCCAAAACGACGACTAAATATCTCTAGAACATTTTTAAATAAAAAAGCAACCGTCATCGGACCAATGCCGCCAGGAACCGGAGTTATATAAGAAGCTTTATTTTTTACATCTTCATAATCCGTATCACCATACACAATATCGCCGACTTTAGAAATACCAATATCAATTATCACCGCGTCCTCTTTTATCATTTCTTTTTTAATTTTATTAGGTTCACCAAGCGCGGTAACAATTAAGTCTGCTTGCTTTAAATTTTCTCGTTTGCAAATTTTAAACCCGGCCGCTAAAACTGTTTCTTCAAGTCCTTGTCCAAAAATATCAGAATTATAAAGAGCACAGGCCGTCTTTCCCTGACCCGACATTTTTATTTCTTCCAAACAGGCACTAACCGAAGCTAAAACCGGAGAAAGAATATAATCAGGATGTTGCGGATGAAAACCATCAACGTCTTTATTGGGATCGAGAGCAGAAATAATTTTATCAGTTTCAAACTTCGCCGGCAAAGGTAATTGTACTAAAATTCCGTCTATTGTTTCATCCTTATTTAAGAATTCAATCACCGCTAATAATTCTTTTTCTGAAGTATTGGCATCAAGCTGATATAAATGAGTATCAACTCCGACCTTCTTACCTTCTTTTTGTTTTAAGGCAACATAAATTTTAGAGTCCTCACGTTCTCCCACTAAAATAATGGCCAAGTTTGGTCTTGGTCCATTAAGTTTATGTATTGTATAGGCGACTTCGTCTTTTATTCTTTCCGCAATCGCTCGTCCATCTATTAATTTAACCATAATGCTTTTTATTTAGTCGGAATGGGAAATTTAGCGCATAAGTTTTTAATTGTTTCTTTAATCGCAGCTAATTTATTTTCATCTTCTTTATTCATTAAGGCTTCATCCATTAAAGCAACAATTAATTTCATCTCATTTTCTTTCATTCCTCTGGTCGTAATGGCTGGAGTTCCTAATCTAACACCGGAAGGATTCATCGGTGGATTTGGATCATTAGGAATTGTTGAACGAGAAACAGAAATCCCAATTTTTTCCCAAGTAGTTTCCGCTTCCTTTCCGGCTAAACCCTTGCTGCTTAAATCAACCACCATTAAATGATTATCCGTTCCGCCGGAAACTATTTTATAACCGAGATTTATAAATTCTTCTGCCATCGTTTTAGCATTACTAATTATTTGGCGAGAATATTCGATAAATTCCGGTTTTAGAGCTTCACCAAAAGCAACGGCTTTAGCGGCGGTAATATGATCATGAGGTCCGCCCTGCATTCCCGGAAAAACCGCGCTATTTACCTGCTTAGCAAATTTTTCTTTGCACATGATAATTGCTCCGCGCGGACCTCTTAAGGTTTTATGAGTTGTAGTTGAAACAACATCAAAAATCGGAACCGGATTTTTCAATTGTTTTCCGGCAATCAGTCCAGCAATATGAGCAATATCGGCAAAAGTATAGGCTCCAACTTCATCAGCAATATCTTTAAATTTTTGCCAATCAATTTCTCTTGAATAGGCGCTAAAACCAGCAACTATCATTTTTGGTTTTTCCCGCAGGGCAATTTCCCTTACTTCATCCATATCAATAATTCCAGTTTCTAAGTTAACGCCATATTGAACGAAGTTATACAAACGTCCGGAGAAATTAACTTTATGGCCATGTGATAAATGTCCACCATGATCTAATCTTAAGCCCAAAACTTTATCTCCCGGATTCAAAAAAGCCATATAAACAGCGGCGTTAGCCGGTGAACCGGATAGCGGTTGAACATTAACGTGTTCGGCCTCAAATAATTTTTTGACTCTTTCAATCGCTAAATCTTCAATATCATCAATAATATAATTTCCGCCATAATATCTATGTCCGGAATAGCCTTCGCTGTATTTATTGGTTAAAACTGTTGCCATCGCCTCCAAAACAGCCGGAGAAACATAGTTTTCTGAGGCAATTAATTCTAACTCCTCGTTTTGTCTTGTTTCTTCTCGTTCTATAATCTCAAAAACTGTTGGATCTTGATTTTTTAGATGGTCGTATTGCATATTTTTGTAATTATTAACTACTTTTATCTTATCTCTGCAGTTTGATTTTGTCAAAAATCTTTTTTTATTTTATTTGACGAAATAATGGCCCATACATATCCTCTTTAATATCAATTTTTAGCTCATTTTTATTGATACGCTCAGTATATTCTACCGGAGCTTCTTTAATTAAAGCTAACGGCTTTTGTTCATTCCCTTCTCCCATGCAAAATACGGCCGCCGTTGCTAAACTATCAACCACATCTACTCGTTCATAAACAAAGGGCCGCTTGAATATATCGCGTTTACCATAATATTTTTTTAATCCCTTGAATCCGGCATAACCGGTTGCGACGCCAACAACGCCGGCCCGCAAAGGTAAACAACGACTATCGGTTATAATAACGCCTAATTCTTTTAGCTTATATTTAGCACAAAAATATTTTCTAATTTTTACGGCCGATTTAAAACTATCAAGCGGTAAAAGAATTAGATTCCCATTAGCATTGCTTTCGTCAATTCCGGCGTTAGCCATCGCCTCTCCATTTTTAATCGTTAAAAAAACGTATTTAGTCTTTAATGTAAATTCACTTTCCGCTTTAATGATTCTTTCTTTATCTTTTTTATTAGTATACTTCACAAAACGACCCTCCGCTAAAGCAACAATTTTTGAAGTAACTATCAAAATACTTCTTTCGGAAATTTTTGGTAAATATTGTTCAATAAAAGAAATTAAATTTTCGTTTGGTTTAAATATTTTTGTTTTGAATGCTTTTATTTTCATATTTTAAGAAATAAATACCTAGATAAGATAGGGGCGTATACAAAAATCCGATGGCGATTTTATACAAGTACCAAGGAATGCTCATCAAAATTAGGGTTTTGAGTGAATAAACTCCTAAGAAAGCAATCGCCATGAAAACTACGGTATCTAATAATTGTGACCAGAGATTTGATAAATTAGACTGCAACCAAAAGGCTTTATTATTTAATTTTTTCTTAAAAAAGAAAAAAGCATAAACATCTTGATACTCAGCAATTAAATAAGCAAACAGCGAAGCAACCGACATCCTCAGTGAAATTCCAAATATCGTATTAAAACTATCTTTAAACTTTAAGCCGCTTTCTGCCCAAGGTAAGGCCAAGGAAACAAGCGAATATATCATAAATAAACAAATACTGATAAACCCCGCTAAAACGAAAGTTTTAGCCATTTCTTTTCCATAAACTTGTCCGATTACATCAGTTGTTAAAAATACAAAGGGAAAAAAGAAAACCGCAACTGATAAATGCGTTCCAAAAATGAAAGGCATTATTTTCAAACCGAGAGTATTGGCGGCGAGCAGTGAAACAAGATAAAAAACTAAGGCGATAATAATCTTAAAGTTTATTTTTTCTAAAATCATAGATATAAGTAATTAAATAAATAAAAACGCCCCGGAAGGACGCTTTAAGAAAAATCAAAAAGTTCTCCGGGCTAAAAAACTGAACGGATTGAAACAAACCCCGACCAAGTTGTGATATTTCTGGTAATCAACATATGAGTATTATTATTGCATACTTGTTTAAATATAACAAATAGAGGCTCGGCTCGTCATTTAGTACTTTCCCAGTGCTTTTAAAACTTCAAGATACATATTTTCAACAATTTTTTCTTGATTTTTACCAATCTTTAAATAATGATCCAAGCCTGGAGATGAATTAATCTCAATTATCCAGTATTTTTTTATTTTCTCGCTTATCTCTCCCTGAACCATTAAATCTACTCCACATAAGCGCAGACCCATATCTCTAGTAAGTTGAATCGCTAATTTTTTAAACTCCGGATGAATTATATTTGTAATATCAAGAGCGTCTCCGCCTGATGATAAATTAGCATTATTTAACAAGTAAATTTTTTCGTCTTTCTTTAAAACCGATTTTAGATTTAATTTTTGTCTTTTTAAATTTTGTAAAATTCTTTGATCGCTTATTTTAATATTAACCGGACGATTTAAATCGGCTAAAGTTTTTATTTTTTTAACTATCAGCCGTTCAATATCATTTTTTGCATCTCCAACAATACAAAAAGGTAATCTTTGATAAGCGGAGATAATTTTATCATCAAGCACTACAATTCGATAATCATTACCGGTAATAAACTTCTGAATTAAAGCAATATTATCTTTAGGGAAGATATAATCTAAAGCTTGTTGTAATTCTTTTTGATTATAGACCATAAAAACTCCATTGCCGTGACTACCGCTATTTGGCTTAACAATAATTGGGTAACCGATTTGATGGGCAAAATCATAAACCTCTTTTTTTGTTTGTTTTGCACCGATTGTTTTAGCCCAATCGGATGAAAGAAAAGCTTTTCCCTTAATAGTCGAGTAGCCCATTTTTTTCATAAAAAAATTGGCATAATCTTTATCAATAGAAACAACAGAAGATCCGTGCGGATTTAAATCAAGGCTAGAAAAACGAAAATATCTTTTTTTACCACCTAAAAAATTAATCTGGCCAACCACTCCCCAGCGCGGTTCAATCATAACTTTGGCTCCAATTTTTTCCGCAACTCTTTTTAAAATCCGGCCCGCTCCAGAATGTATTTTCTTATCATTCATAAAAATATAAATGCTAGATGGTTTTAACCATATAAGTATTTTTTAATCTGTAACCAAATTTTTTATAATATCCCCTTACACCTACTCCAGAAATTATTGAAATATTAGCTAAATTATTAGCTTTAACAATTTTTTCTGCTTCTGCTAATAATTTTCGTCCCAAGCCACTATGTTGGATTCTTTTTTCGCCGCCAACGGAAACCAATTCTCCGTAAACATGAAGTTCTCGAATTATCGCCGAGGCGACTTTACTATTTTTATTTATACGCAAACGGCAAAATCCATACAAAGTCTCTTTATTCTCACTATCGGCACTAATAAAATATTCTTTCCCTCCAGAAGAAGCGTATTCCATAATATTTATTTTGGGCGCAATTATTTTTCCATCCTTAACCTCACGACAACGGATACAACGACATTTTACCCCTCGATCTTTCATGACTTGTCTTAAATTTGTAATCTTGTTTCCAGCAATAATTGATTCACCTGGAATATCTCGTATTAAGCGAATAATGCGGACATATTCTGGAACCGCTTCTTTGCATTTTACAATTAAAGCCTGCAAGACTTTATCGGAATATGGTTTATATTTTCCTTGTTTATACCATCTATAGAGCAAACTCCCCTTAGTAACAACTGTGGGGTAAAATTTTATTTGGTCGGGCTGAAAAGATTCATCAGAAAATAGTTTTTTAAATAATTCTAAATCTTTTTTCGGTGTTGCTCCCGGTAAAGCCGGCATCAGATGATACGTTATTTTAAAGCCGTATTGTTTTAGTAATTTAGTCGCTTCAACAATTTCTTTAACGCCGTGGCCGCGCTTATTTAATTTTAAAATTGCATCATCGGCCGCTTGCACACCTATCTCTACTCTAGTACAACCAAGTTCGCGCATTTCTATTAATTCAGCCTCATTAATATAATCGGGGCGAGTTTCTAAAGTTAAACCAATAATTTTATATCGCGCTTTCTCATTTTTCTTTTGTTCAAGTAATAATATCTCATGTAAACGAGTTAAACTTAAATTCTGTTTATAATAGGCCTTTAAATTTGCATTGAAACTGCTTTCTTCTTTTAGGCTAGCAAGTTTTTTTAAGCGTAATTTACTATAATCATTGGCCGCTCTAAAACAATTAGCGATATACCAATATTTATAGCGTTTTGGTAGATAGCTCCAGGTTCCGCCAATCACAATAATTTCAATTTTCTCTGGTTCATGGCCATTATTCTCTAGAGCCTTTAATCTTAAGGCAACTTGTTTATACGGATCATATTGGCAACGAATAGCTCTCATTACGGCCGGCTCATTCGCTAAATAGCTTACGGGAACATCTTTTTGATGTGGACAATAAGCACAGGTTCCGGGACAAGGATAGGATTTAGTCAAAACGGCAACTGGAGCAATGCCCGACATCGTTCGAACGCTTCGTTTCCTAAGCAACATTTCAAATGATTCAGATCTGGTTAATAAACCAGCGGCAACTAAAAGACGATATTCTTTCAAAACCTCCGAATTCGATATTGAAGATAATTTAAACTCTTTACAAAAACGACGTTTTATATCCTCGAGTTGGTCCCTAGTTTTAATCTTTAAAACATTATCTAATATTAAATTTTTTATTGCTTCTGCCATTTTTTTAGAGTATAATCAAGATATAATCTAATTAACAATACATTATTTTTTTAAATTAAACAAGGATTTTATGAACATAAAACCTATAAAAATCATTATCTTCTTAGCGGTACTAATTTGGCCGCTTTCTGGACTAAAAGCGGCGGAAACAAATGCCGGCCAAGCAGTTTTCGTTGCTCAAAACGAAGTCATAACTGGAAATTTATTTGCAGCTGGCGATACAATTACTGTTGACGGAGTCATTAGCGGCGATTTAATTGCAGCTGCTAAATCAATTACCGTTAACGGGAGAATTGAGGGTGATATCATTGCGGTTGCTCAGAATATCCACGTTAACGGAGAAATCGGAGGAAACGTTCGCATTTTTGGTAATTCTTTAATAATTAATGGTTCAGTTGCTAGAAATGTAAATGCTCTAGGATCTGAAATAACTATCGGCGAAAAAGCAAGAATAGGTTGGGACACTCTCATTATGGCCTCTAATACTCAGATAAAAGGCGTTATTGATGGCGCCTTAAATGTTTATTGCAAACAAGCAATTATCTCAGGAAAAATTGGTAAGACTGCGACCTTTAAAGTTTATGATGAAAACCAAGCACAAAGCATAATTATTTCTAAGGGAGCAATTATAAACGGCGATTTAAATTATACCGCAAAAAATAAAGTTGATATTAAAGAGGGCGCTGAAATATCAGGACAAACAAATTATAAGATGCCTCAAATTAAAACAAAAAATAATGTTGCAACTTGGGCCTGGGAAAGACTGTTTTCAATTCTTTCTATAATTTTAATTGGTTTAATATTTATTTTTGTTACTCCACAAAATACCAGAAAACTACTTATAGAAATGAGAGCGAAATTTGGCAAATTAATGTTAATTGGATTAATTGTGTTCTTGATAGTTCCTCCTTTAGCGATAGTTTTAGTAATTACTATTATTGGGATTCCTTTAGCGGCCATACTCTTAGCTATTTGGCTCGCTTTAATCTTGTTAGCAAAAACCTTAGTTGCTATTTTAGTCGGCGAGTTAATTATTAAAGATTTAATAAAATTTCAAACAAATTTTTTCTGGACATTACTTGTAGGTTCAATCGTTATATCGTTATTATTTTCGCTACCTTTTATTGGCTGGATAATTAAATTAATAATTATTTGTCTAGGATTAGGAAGCCTTTCATTTTATGTTACCAATCAATCCAAAAATATTTAAAGCTTACGATATTAGAGGAATATACGGCGTAGACTTTGATGATGAGTTTGCTTATCTTTTAGGTTTAGCTTTTACCGAATTAAGAAAAGCTGATCCTGACTATGAGAAAGATAAAATATTAAAAATAGCCGTTGGCTGTGATATGCGCCTATCATCTCCGCGCTTAAAGTCTAATCTGATACGTGGCTTATTGGCTAGCGGGGTTGATGTTATAGATATTGGCCTAGTTTCAACGCCCACCTTATATTTTGCTGTTGGAAAAAATAATTATGATGGAGGAATAATGGTTTCTGCTTCCCATAATCCAAAAGAATGGAATGGTTTTAAGATTGTAAGAAGCAAGGGTGTGCCGGTAAGCGGTGAAACTGGAATAGAATTTCTTAAAGATAGGGTGTTAGAAAATAAATTTATCACAAGCAAAATTTCCGGTACAGAAACTCAATTAAACAATATTTTAGAAGATGAAATAGCTTATGCCTTTAGTCGGGTTAATATTAGTGAAATAAAACCATTAACTATCGTGATGGATTCTGCAAACGGCATGGGCGCTTTGTACTTAAATAAACTAGCGGAAAAATTACCAATCAAACTTATTTCTCTTAACTTTACTCTAGATGGAACGTTCCCTGCTCATGAAGCCGATCCATTAAAAGAAGAAAACCTTATTCAAATAAAAGAAGCCGTATTAAATAATAAGGCGGACCTAGGAATAACTACTGATGGTGATGGTGATAGAATTTTCTTTGTTGATAATGAAGGAAAAACTATTAATCCAGCCATCGTTAGAGGCCTGCTAGCTAAACTTTTCCTTCAAGAAAAACCAGGAGCAAGTATTGGTTATGACGCCAGACCAGGGAAAATTACTGTAGATTTTATTGTAGAAAATGGTGGCAATCCCGTAATGACTAGAGTGGGACATTCTTTAATTAAAGAACAAATGATTAAAGAAGATATATATTTTGCCGCTGAGTCATCTGGCCATTTTTTTCTAAATACTGAACTCGGCTGTTTTGAATATCCTAGTATTATAATCTTGAAACTATTAAGCGAATTTGCTAAATTTCCAAAAATGATTGCAAGTTATGTTGCCCAATATGAAAAGTATTTTCACTCAGGAGAAATAAATCGTGATGTTAAAGATAAAAATTTGGTTTTAGAAAAAATAGAGAAAGCTTTCCCAGACGGGAAAATTGATAGATTAGACGGGGTATCTATTACTTATCCTGATTTTTGGTTTAACGTTAGAGGCTCTAACACTGAAGACAAAATAAGATTAAATCTAGAAGCTATTACCCCAGAAATAATGAAAAATAAAACTGACGAAGTTTTAAAGTTTATTGCTTAAAATATCAAACAAAAAAGAGACTATTACGATAGCCTCTTTTTTAATACAAACTTTTAATTTATTTTCTTTCAACCTCAATCGTCCCTTTGTTAAGTAGGGCCGCTAAAGCACCAATAGCCGCTAACATCGGAGCTAACACGGCGCCAATAACTGCGAAGGTAACCGGTATTTCCATCAACACTTTGCCTTTTTCATTCTTAATAATGATGCGGCGGACATTTCCTTCTTTAATTAATTTTTTTACTTTTTCCAAAATTTCATGTCCATAAACATTGAATTGCTCTTTGGCTGATTTTTCCTTGGTTGTTTGTTTTTTGTTGTTTGCTTTTGTAGGCATATTATTTTTTATTAATTATTTAAATTATTTAACTTTAAAATTTAACCTAAAGAAAATTTTTCAAAATAAATATTTTTTTTATTTACTCCTAGAATTATCAATAATTTAATTATGTTTTTCATAAACATTGCCGGACCACAAAGATAGAAACTTCTTTCTAAATAATCAGGAACCAGTCTTTTTATTTTTTCTTTATCCAAGCGACCTTTTTCTCCATCCCAAGAATTATCTTGACTCGCAATAAGATGAAGGGCGGAAACATTTTTTAAAGCCGCGAGACTATTGTTAAAAATAAAATCTTTTTTTAAGGCAACCGAATATAAAATTACAATATCTTTTTCTTGTGCACTCTCCGCGATTGAGACCATTGGCGTTATTCCTACACCACCAGCAATTAGTGCTATTTTTTTATTATTAGTTCTAGAGGATGTAAAAATTCCATGCGGTCCATCAATAAAAACCTTGGTTCCAATTTTTAATTTATTTAAAGTAACCGAAGTAAAATCACCAAGGCCTTTGATAGAAATTCTTATATCCCTATTATTTTTAGCTTGAGAAAAGGAAAAGGGGTGAGCCTCTAAGGCTATTCTACCATCTAAGAACCGAAAGGTCGCGAATTGTCCGGCTAAAAAATTAAAACTTTCCATTTGATTTCCGGAAATATAAATTGAAACTACGCTTTCATTTTCTTTCTCTATTTTAGAAATATAAAATTGATGCTTAAAAAATAATCTTCCCGGTACAAAGAATTTAAAATAAATAAATAAGCCGATTACTACCCAATATAATACTTGCCAATAAATATAAAAAACTTGATTTTGTAAAGTATTCCCAAATTCTAATTGATGATTAAAAGCTAAGATAATAGCTAAATAGGTAAATAAATGAATAAAATACCAAGTCTCATAACGAAGTTTTTTCTTGATAGCAATTACAGAAGTAACAATAACAACCATAAAAATTATTACCGCTAGAATTGCACCCAACATTCCCTCCCAATGAAATAAAAATTCGTTCGTTTGTTGCCAAAAACTGACTTCATTAGCTAACTTGTAACCTAAAATTATAAATAACGGATGCAAAAAAATAAAAATCCAAGAAATGAGTCCATTGATATGGTGGACGATAGCTAGTTTATCATGGCCAAAAACTTTTTCTATAAATTTGATCCGGCCAATCAAAACTAATTGCCAAAGAACAAGGTAAACGGCTAACAAACCAAAAATTCTACCAAGAGCAATTATTAGTCCAGTTTGTCCGAAACTAAGCAGTGAACCTGAACGATCAAACCAAAAATACAAAATAATTATTAGGTTAACAATAAATAATCCTAGAAATAATACTTTTTTCATACTATTTATAAATAAGCATCTTGAGCATATTCCCTCAAAACCCTTTCGGTATTAAAAAAGGAAGCATTAACGCCGATAGTAAAACGCATTATTTCTCGCCAAGCTTCGAAATCTTTGTAATAAAGAGGCATTATTTCTTGCTCTAATAAATTATACAAACTAATAGCATCTTTTTTTTCTAAACTATCTTCACCTATAATATGCTCACCTCTTATCGTCCAGCCCGTTTTATCTCTAATATAACCCTCTTTCCACCAACCATCATACGAACTTAATTGTGGGACTCCATTATGAGCCGCTTTCATCCCGCTTGTTCCTGACGCTTCGTTTGGAGGAAGAGGAGTATTAACCCAAAGATCAACACCAGCAATTATTATTTTAGCTAAATCCATTTCATAGCCTTCTAAGAAAACAATTTTTATTTTATCCTTATATTTTTTAATAATATGATTTACACTTTCAATAATTAATTGCCCCTTTTCATCAGCCGGATGTGCTTTACCGCCATAAACTATCTGAATTTTTCCAATTTTTTCTTGAATACCAAGCAAACGCTCCATATCATACAAAAGAAGTTCTGGGCGTTTATAGGCAGTAAAACGACGAGCAAAACCAATCGTAAAGACTTTTTCATCAAAATCTAAATCAGATTTTTCTTTAATAATTTTTATTAAATATTTCTTAGCCGATTGATGTGCTTCCCAAATTTCGTCTAACGGAATAACAAAAGCATTACGCAAAGATAAACTCGAAAAGCGCCAATTAGGAATATGCTTATCAAATAAGAGTTGAAATTCTGGTGAAGTCCAGGTTAGTGAATGGACACCATTAGTTATGGAATGGATTGGATACTCAGGAAACATCTGACTAGAAATTTGTTGGTTGCTTAAAGCAACGCCATTTATATAATCACTAAAATAAAGAGCGACTTTAGTCATATTTACCTCTCCTTCAATCACCAAATTGGGAAGTTTGGAGGGAAAATCTGGTTGATATTTAAGAACTAAGTCTAAGGGGAAAATATCTTGAGCCATTTTAATCGGAGTATGAGTAGTGAAAATACATTTTTTTCTAGTATCAGCAATTTTAGCGGCAATATTTTTTTTATTGGAATTTAAGAATTGAGTGATGGCTACAAAACTACCATGGCCCTCGTTAATGTGAAATTTATTAATATTATAACCAAGTGATTTTAAAATCTGATAACCACCGCAGCCTAAAACTATTTCTTGTAATAGTCGATATTCTTTATCTCGACCATAAAGTCTTCCAGTCAAACTCTTATATTCCTCCTTATTATCAACCATATTTGTATCCAGTAAATAAATCGGAATAGCAAAACCATCTATATTTTTAATTAAATACTGCCAAACAGCGACTTTAACTTTATCGTTTCCAATTTTAATTACGGCTACTGTTTTTAATTTTTTTAATTTAGAAAAATCATAACTAATAGTCGGGAGAGCTTCTTGCTGACCATTAATATTTATTTTTTGATCAAAATATCCTTGATCACTAAGAAGTGTAATCCCAACCATCGGTAGCTTTAAATCAGCGGCGGAACGCAAAATGTCACCGGCTAAAATTCCTAAGCCTCCAGAATAAGTTTTTATACTGCTTTCAAGAGCAATTTCCATGCTAAAATAAGCAACTTTAAAATCATTTTTATTTGTTTCCATATCTAAAATAATTACCGTTGTTTAATTATACCAAAGTTACTATTTTTTAGCACATCGTCTTATTGGCTGTTCGATAAACTTAAAAGATAACCAAGAAATAAGAATTAACAAAATAAAAAATCCTAAAAAATTAAAATTAGGATACCCAGCTAAATAACGATTGAAAAAGGCGCTCCACCAAGCATTAATTGGTATTTGTAAAATATAAATTCCATAACTAATTTCACCAAGCAAAACCAAGGGGCGGCTGGATAAAAGTTTAGTTAACCAAGTTTTATCGCTCGCTAAACCAATCAAAAAGACGGCAAACAGCGGAGCCAAAAGGCCGTTGTTATAATAATGTAGTATCGGATGATGGCTAATAACTAAAATAAAAATGATAACTAATGGCGCTAATATTAATATTAGAGATTTACTAACTGAAAGCGGTTTTTTAAAACGTTTAAATATGAGCCCACTAATTATACCGAGAATAAAAGAATTTAGATGTAATAACGGATTATAGTTAAACAAATGGTGAAAATAGCTAGAGGTATTTATTGGAGAATTATTAAGCCCATAATAATATAAGCTAAAACTTATAAACCAAAACAGTAGTCCGATGATAATTAGCAACCAATCTTTTTTAATTTTTCTAAGACCGATAAGTAAAAAAGGGAAAATGACATAAAAGAACATTTCAACTGAAAGCGACCAACTAGGAATATTCAAGGCTACAGAAAAATTAGGAAACCAAGCTTGTAACAATATTATTTGTAAAAATAATGCCCTTAAATCAATTATTTGTTTTGTGAGTAAAAGAAAAGTTATTAAGATGATTAAGGCTAAAATATATAAGGGATAGATACGAAAAAACCTAGCAATAAAATATTTCTTTTTATTTATTAACTCTTTTTCTCCTTTATTATAAACTAGGGTTAAAATAAATCCGGACAATAAAAAGAAATAACTCACTCCGGCTGGCGCTAGTCCTATCCAATCAGCAAGCATCGGTTGATTGAACGGCGAAACATTGCGACCAAAATGAAAAACAACGATAAAAAAAGCGGCAATAAATCGAGTAAAAGTTAGTTGCGGTAATTTCATCATAAATTAATATACAAAGATATTATACCATATAAAAAAGGCAACCCGACTGAGCTGCCTTTTCACTATCCACCACCATTGATATTTCAAAAAAACCTTTTATAGGTAATTATGAATCTCACCATATTTTTCAACTGAGTACGTTGAGCGCTCAGTTTGTACGAGCCAAAAATTGGTCGATTTTAAAATTTTGATTTATTTTCCACTGATTCATAGTCGGTCGGTAAAATTAATTGATTCGTTTCAGGATTGAACATCACATATAAAAATGCAAAGTTAATACTTTCAAAACAAATCATTACTTTTCCGCCAACCTTCTTCACTGAAATTGGTAAATAAGCTACCGAACCTTTAGCTATAATGTATTGAGAAACAATGTTCCCATTTACATACAGTCCACCATAATAACCATGGAAGTCACAGGCTTCCCCTATAATCACAAAACTATTTCCATTTATTGTTGTCTCAGAAATAGAGAAGCGAATAGGAAATGAATCACAATTAATTCCCAGATTACGACTGCTTTGATAAAAGGGCTTGTTTTTATAACACACTCTTACAACACCCCCCAAAGTAGAGATATTGACTCCCTGATATTTTCCAGCCGCTAAATAGTAAGTGCTATCCGCACTTGTCTCAGATCCACTATTAGCAATATGAATTCTTTTGTCAGATGCGGGAATCGAAATGTCCTTATCACCATCATAATTGGTAACCGTATAGTCGGTTGAACTGAAACCCATAATATGAGTTTGGCTTCGGTAGATTTCTTCCGCTTGGGCATTAGTAAACACTCTTTCCTGGAGACGCCCCCAGATAATCAACATCACCACAGAAACGATAACCACGGTGATTGTGGTAACTTTAATAAATGATTTCATTTTTCTATTTTAAAGGTTAAATACATTTTTTTTAAACTAATCACTAAAACTACCAAGATACAGATAATCTTAGTGATTAGTTCAAATAACCTTATTTGTTAAGCTACAAAACAACCGTTTACCTTAATACGTTTATTAATTTATGTCAACTGTTGAAAAACAAAAACCGCCCTTACATTTTTTAGATTTAAGGGCGGCTTATACAAGCGTAGATCTAGCTGTTAAATAAACTTATTAACATTATTCTTCGTCATTTAGATCATCTTCATCTTCAATATCAGAATTATTAGTAAAGCGCCTTTGTTCATGACTTTGATTTAAATATTCTAACATCAACCCCATCATTAAATTTTGTACTTCAGGATGCGAATTATAATAAATATCTTTTTTCACTAACTCGCCTCGAAAATATGATAAAACATCTTTACCTATTTCTATCTTATGCCAACTTGGCATCTTTTTTAATGTTTCGGCTAAATCTTCGGTAATAGCTAAAATAGATGGTATTGTATCACTGTCGCCCAGCGCCTTAAGCAATTCGTAACCACCGCGCAATGTTTTAGGAGCGAAGTGGCTTGGAATAAAAACGCCAAATTTTTGAAACCCAAGTAAATATCCTTTTTCTGAATCGCCATAAGAAAAGGTTTCATTAAAACCCTCTCTTTCAAAAAAATGACATTTAAAAGAATCCTCACTTAGCGGTTTACGTCCTTCACGCCTTTGTATGGCCGTAGAATACCAAGAGTATAAATCATCAGATGAGACTTCGTTTAATAATTCTTTAGTCGGTTGAAAATTAAAATGATTGTTCTCATTTTTTTCCGGCTTATAGTCATCTAAGTGGTCCTCCATATCTTTACCATCGTTTTCTAAAATATCATTTTCAATTTGTTTTTTCACTTGCATCGGATTAGGATGGTTGCGAAATTTTTCTAAATACATATAAAAAATAATTAATTATCTTAGTCATATTATAACACAAAAACGAGCCCAAAGGCTCGTTTTTTCTACTTTGGGTGGCTAATCGTAAAGCTTGGAAAACTTTCTTGGTGGAATATTTAGTAAATTAAAAAAACCCAGTATCTTATACTAGGCCTTTGTTTTTCACCAAAAAATTAATTAATCAATTGGCGCTCCATTTTCATCGTACTCTTCATAATAGTCTACGTGACAATACATTGCCATTTCATACTGCGACATCCCAGTTTTTTGAGATTCATTCTGAGTCTCATCAACTTGGCTCGGCTGGTCATCTTGATTTTTTGCCATGACTTATAATTTAAGATGTTTTTATTGAACTAAATTAATTATATCATATTAACTTAATATTGTCAACTAAGTTATTTGAATTTAACCTGGTAAACCAAGTTTATTGCTTTATATAACAGAAAAAACGAGCTTTTAAACTCGTTTTTTCTACTTTGGGTGCCTAACCGGATTTGAACCGGTGATGACAGGACCACAACCTGCTGTGTTACCACTACACCATAGGCACCATACTTGTTTTGTTGTAAAACGTACGCCCGGGGGGAATCGAACCCTCATAACCAGCTTAGAAGGCTGGTGTTCTATCCATTGAACTACGGGCGCTCATTGATTAATCTTGTCTTATAATAATAGAAATATGAAACCTTGTCAAACTGAGTATTTTTAACTAATATTCCTTTGTCTAATCGCTTCAAAAACAATTATTGCAGCCGAAACGGAAACGTTCAAGGAATCCATGCCATCCTTCATTGGTATTAATATTCTTTCATTAGCTGATTTTAACCATTGTGCGCTAAGACCATCTGATTCAGAGCCAAATACTAAAGCAATTGGCTCTGTTAAATCAACTTCTAGATAATTATTGCTTTTTTTGGTTGCAGCCGCTAAGCTTTTAATTCCATTCTTCTTTAACCAAGTAGCCGTTTCAGAAACAGAAGCGACAACAACCTGGTTATTAAAAATGTGTCCCTCACTAGCCCTTATAATATTAGGGTTGAATATATCCGTTTGATTATCATTAATTATTATTGCATCAACTCCGGCCGCGTAAGCCGTTCTCATAATCGCCCCGATATTACCGGGTTTTTCTACTGATTCTAAAATAATAATTAAAGGATTTGCGCTTAACTTTACATCATCTAAACAATAATTCTGATAGCTAGCAATAGCTAAAAATCCATCAGGACTTTCTTTATAAGAAATTTTTTGAAATACTAATTTTGAAACAATAATTAGTTTATTCTCAGGAACTTTTTTTAAAAGACTAGGATATTCTGGACTAAAGTCGGGACAATAAAAAATTTCTTGAATATCTACCCCAGACTTAAAAGCTAATTCTATCTCTCTTTTTCCATCAATTAAAAAAACTCCCTTATCTTTCCTGGTTCCTGCTTTTCTAAGTTTAACAATTTCTTTTATTTTTTTATTTTCTAAACTGTTTATATTTGTCATAATAAATATATTATAAAACAAAAGTTGACAAAATCATACTATAAAAAGGATAATATTACTATAACACATAAAAACTAAACATATGCCAATCCCACAGCTGAAAAAACCGTCTGGAGATAGTTGGAAAAACCAAATATTAAAAACCCAGTCGCAGAGTAAAAACACTAACTCTAAAAGATACAAAAAATCATGGAAAAAAAGGTTTTTTTCAGGTATTTTAAGTTTGGGCGCGGCGCTTTTTGTAATTATAATAATTTATGTCGCCTGGATTTCTCGTGATTTACCAAATCCAAACCAACTGATAAACCGCGAAGTGGCTCAAAGCACAAAAATTTATGATAGAACGGGAGAAAATATCTTATATGAAATTCATGGCGATCAAAAGAGAACTTTGATTGCCTTAAAAGATTTGCCTGAGTATGTAAAGAAGGCTCCAATCTCTATTGAGGATAAAAATTTTTATAATCATGGCGGTTTTAGTCTTTGGGCAATGTTTAGAACTGCAATTACTAATGTCCTTTACGGGCAAACTGCTGGCGGCTCTACTCTTACTCAACAATTTATTAAAAATGCAATTCTAACTCCTGAAAAAAAAATAACCAGAAAAATAAAAGAGTTAGTTTTATCTTACCGTCTAGAACAAAAGTTTTCTAAAGATGAAATTCTACAAATGTATCTAAACGAAATTCCCTATGGTTCAAATGCCTACGGCATAGAAGCGGCTAGCCAGAAATATTTTAACAAACATGCAAAAGATATCAGCCTAGCTGAGGCGGCTCTCTTAGCGGCCCTTACACAGGCTCCTAGTAGATACTCACCATACGGACCGAATAAAGATTTACTCCTTGGAAGGAAAGATTATGTTTTAAAATTAATGAATGAACAAGGATATATTTCTGAACAGGAAAAAATAGCCGCTCAACAAGAAGTTATAAAGTTTATGGAACCGGAAACTAATATCACTGCTCCTCATTTTGTAATGTATATCAAGGATATTCTAGCAGAAAAGTATGGCGAAAAAATGGTTGAACAAGAGGGTTTAAAAATATACACCACCTTAGACTTATACAAACAAAAAATAGCCGAAGATGTTATCAAAGAAAAAACAATAAACTACCAAGAAAACTATAACGCCAATAATGCCGCCTTAGTTTCTATTGATCCTAAAACTGGACAAATTTTAGCGATGGTCGGATCTAAAGACTATTTTGATAACACTATAGATGGTCAAGTAAACATTGCTACTCGCTTAAGACAACCAGGCTCATCAATGAAACCAATCGCCTATGCGGAGTTATTTATAAAAGGTTATTCTCCTGATACCATTTTATATGATGTAAATACCAATTTTTCTAGTGATCCGGCTAATCCTTACGAACCTAAAAATTATAATTTAAAAGAAAATGGCCCTGTTAGTGTTAGAAAAGCTTTATCAGGATCTTTAAATATCCCGGCCGTTAAAGCTTTATATTTAGCGGGAATAAACAATGTAATTGATTTAGCCGAGAGTATGGGATATACAACTTTAACTCAACGAGAACGTTTCGGATTAGCCTTTGTTCTTGGTGGCGCAGAAGTAAAACTTCTTGAACATGTTAACGCTTACAGTGCTTTTGCAAGAGATGGAAAAATGAGTCCGATTGTTAGTATTTTAAAAATTGAAGATAAAAACGGAAAAATAATTGAGGAATATAAGCCTGAGGAAAAACAGGTGTTTGACTCTAAAATTGCAAGAATGATTAACAGTATTTTATCTGATAATAATGCTCGATCTTTTATTTTTGGAACAAAAAATTATTTAACTTTAGGAGATAGGCCGGTTGCTGCTAAGACCGGAACTACAAATGATTACCACGATGCCTGGACTATTGGTTATACCCCTTCAATTGTAACTGGAGTTTGGGTGGGTAATAGTAATAATGAAAAAATGAAAGGAACGGCTGATGGTAGTGTTTTAGCCGCTCCAATTTGGAATGCTTTTATGTCCAGTGTTCTTGGTAATACACCGATAGAGAGCTTTAAGACCCCGGATGATTATAAAACCAGTAAAGCAATTATAGATGGCCAAATACCATCACAATTAATAAAAATTGATACCACAACCGGTCAACCAGCAAACAGTTTTACTCCACTAGAACTGGTTTCAGAAATATCGGTTCCCGAGGCTCATTCCATTCTCTTTTATATAGATAAAGAAAACCCGCTTGGACCCCAGCCAGAAAACCCAGCGAAAGATCCTCAATTTTTAGCCTGGGAAAAAGGAGTTACCACTTGGGCAGAAAAGAACGCTAGTTCATCACTATTACTTAAAGATTATTCTGAATTACATAAACCGGAAAATAAGCCCCAAATAGCAATCACTAATCCCAAGGAAGGAGATACAATAACAGATAAAAATTTAATTGTTGAAGTCTTAGCTTCGGCACCCAGAGGAATTAGTTATATTAATTTTTATATAAACGGAAATCTTTGGAAAACAAAAACTGGCAATAATCCTTACTTAAGCGAACTTCTTCCAAACTTAGTTAATGGTTACCAATCGTTAACAGTAAAGGCTTGTGATGATGTTGATAATTGTTCCGAAAGTAGTTTGAACTTTAATTTAAAACTAAACAATAATAATATAACCAAACAAAGTCATTCTATTTCTATCACTTCGCCAACAAATGGCTGGGCGGTAAGCGCAATAGATTTTCCGTTAAAAATATCCTTAACTACTTTTGGTTATAGTGATATTTCTAAAATACTTGTTTTTTCTAAAGAAGACTCTAACCAAAAAACAACTTTAATAAAAGAAATTAATCTTCTTAACAGTGACAATACCGAGGTCGCTTGGAATAAACCTTTAAATACTGGTTCCTACAGCCTGTACGCCGAAATTAAAACTTGGGATGGGGAGATTAAAAAAAGTGCTGAAGTAAAAATAAATATCACTAATTAGGAAAAAAGTCTAACAAAAAAATAAGCCCCGATTGGCTTATTTTTTGTTTTATTGACGAATAGGCATCACAATATATAAATAATTATCCTCCTTATCCGGCTTTATAACACATGGTGTTGTGTTATTTAATAAGCTTAACAAAATCTTATCACTACTAATATTGTTAAGTCCGTCCAAAAGATAGCGATAATTAATAGTTATTTCGTTATCAATACCGTTTACTTCAGCCTCTACTTCTGCCTGGCTCTCGCCACTAGCGCCAGAAAAAGCTGAAACAATAATTTTTTTCTTAGAAAATAATAGTGTAGTATCATTTATTCCTGTTTTAGAAAATAAAGCAGCCGCTTTTACCGCCCTAATTAATTCTAGACGACCAACTTTCACCTCAGTTTGACTTTTATTGGGAATGATCTGTTTATAATCAGGATATCTTCCATTTATTGTCCGAGAAATAAGACTAACTGAATCAAAAATAAATAATATTTGATTATCTGATAAACATATTTTTATTTCACTAGCTTCATCAGACACATCAGTCGTCTCAAGATTATTTAATATTCTTAAGAGTTCTTGGACTGTTTTAGACGGAACAATTATCCTTTGCTCTTGACCCTCTTTATTGTTATTTTTTACTTTTATTTCCTTTTCCGCTAACCGATAACTATCAGTTGCCGCTAAACTTAAGGTATTATTAATAAAATTAAAAAGAACTCCAGTTAGTTCAACTCTATTTTCACTATTGGAAACCGCAAAAACTACAGACGCCAGAGCCTTTTTAAAATCATTTATATCGCAGATATAATTGTTATCTTCATTGATGGTCGGTATTAGAGGAAATTCTTTAGCTTGTTCCCCTTTTATTCTAGTTTTATAATTTCCCGACTCCACTTTAAGTTCTCCATCCTTTTCTTCTATTTTAACTTTTTCTCCATTACTCAATAAACCTACATATTCCGATACTAGCCTTGAGTCAACAGTAAACTCGCCATCAGATTCCACCTTTCCTCTTAGTTGGTGTTTAATCCCAATTTCTAAGTTAGTACCAGTGAACTCTATATTTCCATTTTCCACTTTTATTAAAATATTATTTAGAATGGGAAGATTAACATTTTTAGTGGTTGCATGTCCAACAATGTTTAATCCTCTTTTAAGATTCTCTTGTAGACTGATAAATTTCATATTTTTGTTTATCTATTATTATATTATTATATATATAATATATTAATTAATAGTAATAATAAGGGAGGGGATAACTTTAATAATTTTAATATAATTGATTTTTATTTGATGTTTTTTGAGATTTAACGGTTGATAACCTTATGGACTAGGGGTGTTTTATTTTTAATGGTTTGTTAATAAGTTGAGATAGTGAATTTTTATACACAACTTGTTAAAAGTAATTAATAAATTATACCGGAGTTATTAACAGACTAGTCCACAGAAATTAGTAATTTTGGTTGAAAAGTTGTTTGACGGATTCTATTTCTTGTTTTATTTTCTCGTTCCCATTATCTTTAACCTCATGAGAAATTTTATTGTAGGCATGCATCGCGGTTGTATGATCTCGACCACCGAGCTCGTTACCGATTGTTGGATAGGAGGTATTTAATTCTTCTCTTATTAAATAAATAGCGATTTGTCTTGGCCAAACTAATTCTTTTTTACGGCTATTACCAATAATATCTTTACTACTAATTCCATAAAACTTACTTACAGCCTCAATTATATCTTTAGGCGACATAGAACGGGACTTAATATTTGAAATAAAGTCTCCTAAAACGTCTTTAACGGTTTTTATGGTTGGTTCTAATCCCTTAAGTTGATGGAAAGCGATTACTTTATTCAGTGCCCCCTCTAGTTCCCTGATATTATTTTGGACTTGATCGGCAATATAAACTAATACTTCGCGGTTAAGGTTAAGGCCTTTCTCTAAAGCCTTTTTTTCGAGAATAACAATTTTTGTTTCAACGTCTGGCTTACCAACATCAGCTACCATTCCGGATTCGAACCGAGAAATCAATCTTTTTTCAATAGCCGGGATTGATTTGGGTGCTCTATCAGAAGTCATAACAATTTGCTTATCATTTTGTTGAAGTTCATTAAAAGTATGAAAGAATTCTTCTTGGGTTCCATCTTTCCCACCCATAAATTGGATATCATCAATTAACAGCAAATCAACATTACGATAAAGATTTTTAAACTCTTTTGCCTTTCCTCCAGTAACTGCTTGAATGTAATTATTGGTAAACTTCTCGCTAGTAGTATAAAGAATTTTATCTGTTCTTTTAGCAACTTCATTTCCGATTGCCTGAAGAAGATGTGTTTTTCCTAATCCCACTCCGCCATAAATAAATAAAGGATTATAAGATTTACCTAAATTATTAGTAACCGCTAAACAGGCGGCATGAGCTAGTTCATTCCCCTTCCCAACTACAAAATTTTCAAAAACATATCTAGGATTTAAGCCAAAACGATTGATATTTGATGTAGTTTGAGCAGTATTATTTGTTTGAGGTTTTTGCGTAGAAGTTATTTGAGGTTCATCCTCTTTATTTTCAGAAAGATTTATTTGAAAAGAGGAAGTATTCTTTTTAAGTTCTATTTTATAAATTACTTCAACAACTTCTTGTCGAGTAACGTTTTGTAAAGCGCTTAAAATATTTTTATGATATTTTTCTTCCAACCATTTTTTTACAAAAGCATTTGGGACACAGATTACTACTCGGTTGTTTTCAAAAGAAGAAATAAAGGTATCTTTAAACCAAGTAACAAAATTAGCACGAGAAAGACTTATTTCAATTTCCCCTAAAACTGATTGCCAAACCTGTTCATTATTCATAGTGTTAGGAGTTAAACCCTTTAATATGGGAAATTTTTATTATCTCTATTTATTATATTTATTATTTATTTAATTATATTAGATAAAGGCCTTTACCACAAGGAGTAGACATGTTAAAAATATGTGTATAAAAAGTGTATAAAGAGATTTTAAAGATATAAATCATTTATTGACTCTTACAAATAAAAGTGTTATGTTATACAAAGATTAAAGATAATATAATACTATGCCGAAGAGAACCTACCAACCTAACAAGAAACGGGCTAAGAAAAAGCACGGCTTCATCAATAGAATGGAAACTAAGGACGGAAGAGCTGTCTTAAAAAGACGCCGTGATAAAGGAAGAACAACACTTTCTAAATAAACCGTCAAGCATATCCATGCTAAAACAAGAAAACAGAATAGCGTTAAATAAAGATTTTGACCGGGCTTTCAAGGCCGGCCAATCTTTTTATAGTAAAATAATTGGGATAAAGGTTGTGAATAATGAAACCACTAAAAATCGAGTTGGAATCTTAATAAATACTAAAGTTAGCAAAAAAGCAGTAGTAAGAAATAAAATAAGAAGACAAATTAGAGAAATTATAAAACAAAAGCTAGATATATTAGAAAAAGGTAAAGATTTAGTTATTATAGTCTTTCCTTTAATATTAGATAAAAATTTTCAAGAAATTAAAATAGCAGTTGAGTCGGGTTTGAAACAATTAAAAGTCTTAAAGATTGTTAAAAAGTAAAAAAGATGAATTTATCTTATATTAGCAAAAAAATTGTGGTAGCTTTAATTAGTGTTTATCAAAAGACTCTTTCTTTTGATCATGGCTTTTTAAAGATCTTTTATCCTCATGGATTTTGTCGTTTTACTCCAACTTGCTCGGAATATGGCAAAGAAGCGATTGAAAAATACGGAGTAATTAAAGGAGGTAAAATGGCGGCCTTTAGAGTGATTAGATGTAATCCTTTTAGTAGTGGAGGGTATGACCCAGTTAAATAATTTAAATAAAAAAATTTATAATTTCTAAATAATATGGCAGACCTCTTTACAAAAATTTTTTATCAACCAATTCTTAATCTCTTGGTTTTTTTGTATAATGTAATACCCTTTAATGATTTTGGAACAGCAATTATTTTGTTAACAGTAATTATTAAGTTAGTATTTTGGCCGCTAGGAGGTAAAGCAATTAAATCTCAAAAAGCACTTCAGGATCTTCAACCGAAGATTGATGCCTTAAAAAAACAATACGCAGATGATAAGGTTGGATTGAGCAGAGCAACCATGGATTTATATAAAGAAAATAAAGTGAATCCATTTTCTTCTTGTTTACCGCTTTTAATTCAATTACCATTTTTGTGGGCAGTTTATCGAGTTTTTAGTGATGGTATTTCTAATAATCTCGGCTTGGTTTATTCTTATATTCATCGTCCAGAAGTTATTAATACTATTTCTTTTGGTTTTCTTGATTTAGCTAAACCCAATGTTTATCTAGCAGTTTTAGCGGGGGCGGCTCAATTTTGGCAAGCTAAGATGATGATTACTAAAAAACCAGCCGTTCAATCGACTGGTGCTAAGGATGAAAATATGATGGCGATTATGAATAAGCAGATGCTTTTCATTATGCCGGCAGTTACTGTTTTTATTGGAATTTCTCTTCCTGGAGGACTAACTTTATATTGGTTTACTATTACTTTGCTAACCGCTATTCAACAATATCTTACTTTCAGGAAGCATAGTACTGCGACTGAAATTATTGAAGGAGAGATAGTTAAATAACAAATCGGCATCTTATAAAAAAACGGGCCAATAACTTTGGTCCGTTTTTAATTAGTTGAATTTTTAATTTGGGGTACTGCTTGCTTTTGTTTCTAGAACAGTTGAGGTTGAGTTTGTTAGAGGAGTGGTAGTTGATATGAGAGGAGTACTAGTAGAAGACTTTCCGATTAAACAAACTTCTTGCCAAGGGACGTAATGTGATTTAAAGCGAACAATTTGTTCGGGCGTAGTCGTAGAACCTTCAGGATAGATAACAGTATAATCAAAATAAGCATCGGCACCGTTATGAGCTCTTTCGGTACATTTTTTTTCTCCTGGTTTCAAAGTAGTCGTTTCGATTAACTTACTAGGGGCTGGTTTAACAATATTGTAAACAACCGGCACCGTAGTAGAAGCAAGACGACCATCTTTTACTCCCCAAAAATCAAAGTAGATATCGTTACCAGTTATTTTTGATTGAATAAGAATATAATTTCCAGTATCATTTATAAATTTTACATCCGGCCAAGGGTCATAAACAGCCGCATCAGTTCCAGCTGGTTCATAATAAGCTACTCGATATGAGTGGTTTCTTCTAGCGGTGATTGGCAAACCGGAGCCCAGGGCGGAGCGAAAAAGAGTGGTTGCTATTTGGCAAAGGCCGCCACCGTATTCAGGAATTGTTTTTTCACCTTTGATTACCAGTTCTGGCAGATAGCCGGAAGCGGCATCAATCTCTCCTAAATTTTGGATTAGAGAAAACTCTTCTCCGGGTTTTATTAATCTTCCGTGAACAGCCGCCGCTCCAACGGCTATATTATGACGGCGATTAGCCGGTGAACCGGAAAAATTAGAATGTCCCGTTCCAATAATTTCTTCGATTTTAAAACTCGCCTCGCTACTCAGGCTATCAGCGTTTATTTCATTAACAATTAATTTAGCTTCTTTTTCTGAATTCAATAAAGCATTAGCAATTACAAGAGAGCTTGCTTCTAAATCTAACTCTCGACCACTAACTCCTGTTTGCCAACTAGAAACTTTACCATTTTTCATTTCAAATCGAGGGAGAGTTGCCGGCTGATTAATATCAACTGCGATATTTTTAGTTAAATATTCTTTTATTTTTTCTCTATCAAAGGATATTTTTCTTTGGCCATCTTCCTTATTAGTACTTATCCAAGTAATGATTTCTTGGTTTTTAATTTTCCAATCTAGCTGTTCTTCCTTATTATTTATTAGTTCAGTAAAATAAACATTTTCATCACCGTTACTTATAATTTTTTGAGCCGCCTCTTTTAAAGGTTCTAAGTCAGACTGTTTTACTTCGGGGTATTTTGATCTGGTTTTAATAATAATAGTTTGATTTTCTAAATTGCTTAAAGAATTATTTAAATCAGCAAGGATTTCATCTAGGTTTATTTCTTTTCCTATTTTTTCTTTGTTGTTTACAAGTTCACCACTCGTTGTTAGAGAAAAATAGGCCGGTTCAGGTTTTACTATTAATTCTGGAAAACTTTCGATAAGCCATTTTTCTATGGAAGTTGGTGTATAAGAAAAAATAGCTTGATGATTTGCGAATTTTTTTGATAATAGCGTTATTAGATATGATAAGAAAGGATTGCCGTTGTTATTAAAAAGTGCGGAGAGAGTATCGGTATGTTCATACATGATAGAATCGGCATATTCTAGTCCTGATTCGGGAATATCAGCGCTTAAAGCACTTATTTCTAGGGGCATAACGACTATTTTTTCTCCATACTTAAAACTGATGCCTTGAGTTTTAATTTTTTCATTAGCCAAGCTCAATATTTTTTCTGTTTCCGCCCTATCTTTACCAGCTAGGTTAATTTCTCCAATTTTGGTTTTTGGAGGAAGTTTATCTTGATAATTATTTTTCCAATTAAAAAAGACAACTAAAAAAACAGCTAATAACAAGAAGAGCGTTGATAAAACAACCATTAAAGCAATCTTTTGTTTTTTAGCCATATGGAAAAAGCTAATCTTTTATTATTATTTTTATCTTTTCGGGGTCGGTTTTATAAAGAGTGATGGTTAACACCCCGTTTTCTATTTCAGCCTCAACGTGTTTATTATCAACTTCGGCCGGAAGGATAATTGACCTAGAAAATGGTCCCCAATAGCATTCTTTAAACAAATAACCTTCTTCTGGAAAATCTTTTCCAGCATCACGCCTTCCTTTTATCATCAGCAAATCATTATGAAGAGATATTTTTAAATCTTCCGGTCGAGCGCCGGCGATTGTTGATTTAATAATTATTCTTTTTTCATCATGAAAAACATCAACCGCTAATTGTCCCTCTATTTCTTGATCTTCATATTCAATCCATTCATTAATAGAAGGTTCCGGTGATTGAATTAAAAATTGTTTCTTTTTATTTTTATTGAAAAGCATATTTTTGATTTGTTCTCCCTTCAATTTACCAATTTTTTAGGAAAATGTAAATGAGTAAGGACTATCTTGATAGCTAAAATAGCTGGGAGAATTAATTAGAACAAAACAAAAACCACCTTACAAAATAAGGTGGTTTTTTGGTGGGCCCGTGCAGACTCGAACTGCAGACCTCTACGATGTCAACGTAGCGCTCTAACCAACTGAGCTACGAGCCCCCGTGATGTGCGCCTAGATGGACTTGAACCATCGACCCCCGCTTTATAAGAGCGGTGCTCTAACCAGCTGAGCTATAGGCGCAATTAGCGCGCGGTTAACTTTATAAGCGGTTAATTAAATTTATATCATTATCACTTTAATTTATCAAGTTTTTGCTTAACATCACCAACTATTTCCGTGATTGCCGTATTCAAATCTTGATTAACTTCAGCGACAACACTTCTAATATTGCCCTTGGGAGAATAATTTTTTAATAAGTCTAAGACATTAGTATTTTTTAGAGAAAAGGCAAACATTTTTGTTGCTCCAAAATCTTTTTCAATCAGAATCAAAATTATTTTAGTATCAGGTAAATTAGACATGAGTTCATCAATCATATCTTTTAAGATTTCTTCTTCAACCTCATGATCCTTAATATCTGTTTGACTAAGCCAGGACCAAGCTAAATCATCCCCATCTTCTAAATGCAAATTGCTCAGTATTTTTCCCCAAAGCTTCAAATCAGAAATCTGTCTTGAGCGGTATAAGCGATTAATAATTTCTTCTCTTCTAGCGCCAAGGCTGATCAGTTCTGAAGTTATCATTAATGTTCGAGGAGTTAGATTTCCTGTGCGAAAATTTCTAGTCTTTATTATTATTCCTCCCAGCAACCCCGTAGCGATATCTTCGGTAATCGATTTTTCGGTATTAGTTTGTAAAAGATTATAAATAATTTCTGAAGTGCTAACCGAGTTTAAATCGATTAAGTTTATTTGTCCGAACTCCTCATTAGCGGCTCGACAAGAAATATTAATGATTGGGGTCTTATAAAAAAATTCAACATTCTGATCATAAATATTACCTAAAGATTCAAGATCATCAACCCCAACAGAGATTATAAGATCATATTTGAATTCTCCGGCCTTTGAACTTACATCTTGAGGCTCAAACCAACCATCTTGAGGAGAGACAATAAAATTCAACTGGTCATTTTCAACTATATATTTTATCTGGCTTACTTTAGTTTTACTGATATCAAGTGAAACAATGAATCTTCGCAAATGATCTAGGTTGTTTTTAATTTCTCTAAATCCCGGCAAAAAAGATAAATTAGCGACAATTCTCTCTGGTTTAACGGCTGTAATATCAACTTCCTTGTTTATGTTTTTTAAGTAAGTAAATAAGGATAAAGAAGCGGCGACTGAATCACCTTCCCAGTCCATAGAAAAAACCAGCAAAATATTTTTCGCCTTTTCTATTTGTTTAAATACTTGTTGTTCTATCGTTAACATGGACTTTAATCGGTTGTTTGCTCTTACAGGAGCCAATTAATCAATATATAATTAATTTTGCTACCAGTCAAGCTTATTTTTGGTTTATTTTTGTTTGACTTAAGCCCAATTTTTTGGTAATTTTAAACTATGAAAGTTGAATTAGACAAGACATACGACCCCGCAAAAGGCGAGGCTGGAATTTATAAAAAATGGGAAGAATCCGGATACTTTAATCCGGATAGTTTAGATTTACCTAGCGATGCTAAAAGCTATACCATTATTCTTCCTCCCCCCAATATTACAGCAAAACTGCACTTAGGACATTCAGCTATGTTAGCCATAGAAGATTTAATCATCAGATATAAGCGTTTAAGAGGGTTTAGAACCCTTTGGCTACCAGGGACTGATCATGCGGCCATTGCTACTCAAAATGTTGTCGAGAAAAAAATCTTAAAAGAACAAGGTAAAACTCGGCATGATTTAGGGCGCGAACCATTTTTAAAAGAAGTCTGGTCTTTCTTAGAAAAAACACAGGGAGAAATATTGGCTCAAACTAGAAGAATGGGCGCTTCTTTAGATTGGTCACGCTTAGCCTTCACCTTAGATAAACAGCGCCAAGACGCTGTAAAACTGATGTTTAAAGAGATGTATGATGAAGGCGTTGTATATCGTGGCGAAAGAATGGTTAATTGGTGTCCGAGATGTCATTCTACTTTAGCTGATGATGAAGTTGAGCATAAAGAAGAAAAAGCCAAATTATATTGGATTAAATATGGCCCCTTTGTTTTAGCAACCTCTAGGCCGGAAACTAAATTGGGAGATACCGCGGTTGCAGTTCATCCTGATGATAAAAGATATCAAAAATTTATTGGTCAGGAGTTAGATATTGAAGGTGTTTTAGGGGTATTTCAAGTGAAAGTTGTCGCCGATAAAGCGGTTGAAATGGATTTTGGTTCCGGTGTTATTAAAGTTACCCCTTCCCATAGTTTTATAGATAGTGAAATTGCTACTCGTCATAATCTTCCTGGAAAAAAAATAATTAACGAGGAGGGTGAGATGATGGAAAATTGTGGCAAATACGCGGGAATGAAAACAGCCGTAGCCAGAGATGCTATTGTTAAGGACATGCAAGACATGGGTTTAATTGATCATATTGATGAAGATTATATTCATAATTCTGCTAGATGCTATCGTTGTGATTCTATAATTGAACCTTTACCGTCCGAGCAATGGTTTATTGGTGTTGATAAGAAAGTTGGTCGATTGGGAGGAAAATCCTTAAAAGAACGAGCAATCGAAGTCGCTTGGCGCGATGAAATTACTTTTACACCGGATAGATATAAGAAAAGATATATAGATTGGATGGAGAATTTACATGACTGGTGTATTTCTCGCCAAATTTGGTTTGGGCATCAGATTCCTGTTTGGTATAAAGATAAAGAAATTTATTGTGGTCTAGAAGCGCCCGAGGGAGACGGATGGCGTCAAGACGCAGATACCCTCGATACTTGGTTTTCTTCAGGAATGTGGTCTTTTTCTACTTTAGGTTGGCCGGATAATTATGTGAACGGTAAAAAAATTGGTGATTTAGCTAAATTTCATCCGACTCAAGTTTTAGAAACCGGATATGAAATAATTACTCTTTGGGTTTCGCGGATGATTATGATGTCTCTGTTTGCTTTAGATGAGGTTCCTTTCTCTCAAGTCTATCTTCATGGCATGGTTTTAGATAAAAATGGTAAAAAAATGTCTAAATCTAAGGGGAACGGGATTGATCCCCTCGAAATGATTGAAAAATTTGGTGCTGATGCCGTTCGCCTTTCCTTATTGATGGGTTTTACGCCGGGAAATGATGCTAAATTTAGTGAAGAAAAAATAGAAACAAAGAGAAACTTTGTTAATAAGCTTTGGAACATATCACGGTTTATTTTAGCGACGATTGAAGTTGAAAAAAAAGAAAATAATACTATTACCGAAGAAATGCCCGGAGCTAAAACTTTAGCTGATCAATGGATTTTAAGTTCTTTACAATCAACCATTGAAGTTGTTAGTAAAAATCTTGATGAGTTTAATTTTTCCGTTGCCGCTGACGCTTTAGATGATTTTACTTGGAATAAATTAGCTGATTGGTATTTAGAAATTGCTAAAATTGAAAAAAATAAAGAGGAGATTTTAATGTTTGTCTTACGAAAGTTATTAATTATTTGGCATCCATTCACTCCTTTCGTAACAGAAAGAGTTTGGGAGAGTTTTAATAGTAATTTACTAATGGTTGAAAAATGGCCGGAATTAAGGGAAAATAGCGATAAGGCTTCTTTAATTAATCAAGAATTTCAGTTTATTCAAGAAATAGTAATCGCAATTAGAAACGCTAGAAGCAACAACAAAATTGAACCGACTAAAAAACTGCAAGCGGTAATTTATGCCCATGACTCAGAAAAATTGTTAATTGATAATCAGGAAATTATCAAAAATATAAAAACTGGAATCGATTCCTTAGAAATAAAAAACGCTGGAGAAAAAGTAGACGAAGCAATTTATATTGTCTCGGGAAAATTTGAAATCTATCTTTTAGGCGGGATAGATTCAGAGCAAGAAAAGAGTCGGCTTGTAAAAGAACATGCAAATTTAGAGAAATTAATTAATTTGCAGATAGCTAAATTGGCTAATGAAGAATTTGTTGGTCGGGCTCCGGCGAACATTGTTCAAGCTGAAAAAGATAAGCTAGAGAATTACCAAAAGGAATTTGTTAAAATAAAACAAGCAATTATCGAATTATGACTTTAAAAAATTATTTATTTGTGATGTCGGTTTTAACAGCTATTTGTTGGGGAATATTTTTTTTCGTAGCGAGAATGATAGACCCAGCTTCGACTAATTGGTTGGGATTTTTATTATTTTATACTTCCCTGTTTATTGCTCTTAGCGGATTAATCGCGCTTATCGGATTTTTAATAAGATTCGTTGCTTTGAGAAAAGAACTAGCATTTAACCTAGTTAAAGTCGCTTTTCGCCAGTCTTTTCTATTTTCTTTGTTTTTTATTGCTGCCTTATTTTTAAAAGCAAATAACCTTTTTAATTGGCTTAATCTTTTTCTGCTTATTTTAGTTTTTTCAATTCTTGAATTATTTCTTATCAGTTATAAAAAAAGCCGTCAATAATATGAAAAATAAATTACAAGAAATCCGCTTGGAATTTCTAGAAAAACTTAAACAAGCTCAAAACTTAGATAGTTTACGTGAGCTAGAACTAAAGTATCTTTCTCGTAAAGGCGAGCTTAGTTCCATTATGCATAGTTTAAAAGATTTGAGCTTAGAGTTGAAGCAAGAGTTGGGTGGTTTAGCTAATAACATTAAAAAAGAACTCGAAGATAGCTTCATTGAAGCGAAAAAAATTGTTGGCGTTAAAACTGATGGGCAAGATTTAATCGATATTACTTTGCCTGGAGAAAAAATTCGTCGTGGTCATCTTAATCCGATAACGGTTATTCAAAGAGAAATGGAAGATTTGTTTACTTCACTGGGATTCATTATTGCTGATGGTCCTGAGCTAGAGAGCGATTATTTTAATTTCACTGCTTTAAATATTCCTCCGCTTCATCCGGCTCGAGACATGCAAGATACTTTTTATGTTGATTTAAAAAATAAAGATGGAATTTTAGATCTAGTTATGCGAACGCATACTTCTCCTGTTCAAATTAGAACAATGAAAAAGTTTGGCGCTCCGCTTAAAGCAATAATTCCTGGTCGTTGTTTTAGAAACGAAGCGACTGACGCGAGGCATGAGCATACTTTTTATCAGCTCGAAGGAATAATGATTGATAAAAATATTAATTTTGCTAATCTCAAGAGTCTACTAGAGATAGTGGGTAAAAAATTATTTGGCCAAAATACTAAGTTACGAATGAGGCCTAAGTTTTATCCTTTTGTTGAACCAGGAAATAACGGTGAGTATACTTGTTTTTTGTGTGAAGGAAAGGGTTGTCGGGTTTGTAAAAATACTGGTTGGTTGGAAATCGTTGGCGCTGGTTTGATTCATCCGGAAGTTTTACGGGCCGGCGGGATAGATCCAGAAAAATATTCTGGCTTAGCTTTTGGTTTTGGTTTAACGCGCTTAGCAATGCTTAAATACGGGATTACTGATGTTAGAGCATTTAACAATGGCGATTTAAAATTCCTTGAACAACTCTAATTATATTATATGTATATTTCTTATAACTGGTTAAAAGACTTTATTAAATTATCGCCAAAGATTTCTCCGATAGAAATCGCCGAAAGACTTACCGCTCATACGGTTGAAGTTGAAGGCTTAGAAAATCAGGCAGATAACTTTAAGAGCGTAGTAATCGGTAAAGTTTTGGAAGTAAAAAAACATCCCAATGCTGATCGTTTGCGGTTAGCACTGGTTGATATTAAGGAAACAAAACTTCATATAGTTTGTGGGGCTCCTAATTTAGCTGAGGGCCAATTGGTCGCCGTTGCTTTGGTGGGGGCGATTTTACCGGGCGGATTAGAAATAAAGACAAGCGAAATAAGAGGAGAACTTTCCGAAGGAATGATTTGTGCTGAAGATGAGCTAGGTTTAGGGAAAGACCATGAAGGAATTATGGTTCTTGAGAAACGCGCTAAAATTGGTGAAGCCTTTGCTAAATATCTAAATCTTGATGATATTGTTTTTGAAGTAGATAATAAGTCATTATCTAATCGGCCAGATCTTTTAAGTCATTACGGATTAGCACGTGAATTAAGCGTTATTTTTGATGCCCATTTAAAACCATATGAAAAAGTAATTGGAGAAAAACCAAAGTTTTCCGAAGCTAAAGGCGGGAAATTGGAAGTTGTAGTTGAGGATAAAGATGCTTGCTCAAGATATATGGCAATTAGAATCGATAACATAAAAGTTGAGGAGTCTCCGGCTTGGCTTAAAGAGCGATTAATCGCTATTAATCAACGTCCAATTAATAATATTGTCGATTTAACTAATTATGTGATGTTTGAATGTGGACAACCGCTACACGCTTTTAATGCCGCTATTATTAAAAAAATAGTAGTACGTTTAGCAGGAAAGAATGAGATCATTGAAACATTAGACGGAAAAGAAAGAGCCTTAGATGTAAATGATTTAGTTATTTGTAATAATCAACAGCCGATTGCTATCGCCGGGGTTATGGGAGGGAAAAATAGTGAAATAGATAATAACACAACTTCTATTATATTAGAGGCGGCTAATTTTAAGGCGGCTGCTATTAGAAAAACTGCTCAACGTGTCGGGTTGCGAACAGAAGCTTCGGTTCGATTTGAAAAATCACTTGATTCTAATTTAACTGAAGACGGTTTGTATCGTTTTATTTCTCTTTTACTTAAAATATATCCCGATTTAAAGATTGGAAGCGAGTTATTTGATTTAAACAATAATACCAATCAGATAAATAAAATAGATTTAGAATTTTCTTGGTTGTTTTCTAAAATTGGTCAAGAAATTCCAAGAGAACAAGTAATTAGTATTTTAAACAAGCTGGGATTTAAATTAGTAAAACACAAAGATTCCTTAGAAGTTTCGATACCATCTTGGCGGGCGACTAAAGATGTAAAGACCAAAGAAGATTTAGTTGAAGAAATTTTACGTATTTATGGCTATGATAATATTGAGTCCTCTCTACCGGTAGAGAGGTTATCCGTTCCAGAAATTAATCAAGAAAGAATGTTGGAAAGAAAATTAAAAGATATTTTAGCCCTGAAATTTAATTTAAGCGAGGTATATAATTATTCCTTTGTTGGCGAAGATCAATTGAAAAAACTTAATATTGATTTTTTTAATCATTTAAAATTGGCCAATCCCCTCTCTGAAGTTAATAGTACGTTGCGTCAATCACTAGTTCCTGGCCTAGTTGTTAATATTAAAAATAATCAATTCAAAGAGGATGAGCTTGGTTTTTTCGAGTTTGGTAGTGTATTCTTTAATGCGCCCGGCGATTTTAAAAAAGATAATGAAAATGAAGAGACTCTTCCCTATCAAGAGAAAAGGTTAGGAATAGTTATCGCTAACAACCAAAAGGATTTATTTCTAAAGGTGAAAAGTCTAGTTTCAGGATTCTTACGTGAATTAATTACTCAAGAAGAAGTAGTTTTTTCTTATTCTGAAAATTTTCCAGGTTGGGCCAATAAAAAATTAATTGCTAAGATTTCTATTTTCGGCCAAGAAATTGGTTGGGCTGGTTTATTAAATGAAGAGGTAGAAAATAATTTTAACTTAAAATTAAAAACTGGGTTAGCGGAAATTAATTTAGATATTCTAGCTAAAATTATTTTAGGACTACCTTCAATAAGATTTAAAGAAACGGCAAAATATCCACCAGTCATTCGAGATTTAGCCTTTGTTGTTTCTGAAGAAATATTGTATAATGATCTTAAGCGAGAAATAATTGGTTTTAACTCGCTCATTAGATCACTTGAATTATTTGATATTTATAATGGTAATAAATTATCGGCCGGCGAAAAGAGTTTAGCTTTTCATCTTTATTATCAATCTGATGAAAAAACGCTTAATTCTTCCGAGGTAGATAGCATTCAAAACGGTTTAATAAATCATTTAGCTTCTAAATTCGAAGCAAGATTAAGAGATTTTTAAATAATTTAATTAAACTATAAAAATATTATATGTTATCAACATCAGCCGACATTTTAAATTTAGTTTTAGCGCTCTGTGTTGCTGTTTTAACTTTCTTCTTATCGCTTTCCCTCTATTATTTTATTTCTAGTGCGCAGAGAATCCATCGTTTAATTAAGCAGATAGAAGGCGGTGTTTCTAAGGCGGAAGAGGTAATCACGATGGTTAGAGAAAAAATAAAAAACAGTTCAGCCTATTTAATGGTTCTAGCTGAAGTCGCAAAGCAAGCAGTTGAGTTTGCTAAAAAAAGGGACTGGGTTCCTGGTCGTGATAAGGCGAATTCTAAGACTAACAAGAAAAAATAATTATATTTTAAATAGAAAATTTTTATAAAAAAGTCGCGGCCTAAATGATCGCGACTTTTTTATATTTTGAAAAAAGAATTGATTTTACCTAAATTATTTGATATTATATAGAAAATATCAGCTTTAATTTTATAAAGATCTATGTCTAAAAGCTTTCTTGCTACAAGATATGAAATTATTTTTTAATTATGGATTTTTTAAATAAGAATTGGGAGAAATTACTTTCTAGAGAAGGGGTAGATTTTTTAACCGTATCAGTTATTGATACTGTTTTTTATGATGCTATTTGGACTATGGATCCTTCTAAAAAAGAACTTTTTTTTACCAAAATGCATCAGCAAAATTTTACCCATTACATTGGCATTAAAGAAACAGAGCTGGGTAAGTATTTATTTAATAAACATTTTAATACGCCACAAAAGATAACAAAACTAATTTGTAACGGTGATAAATTAATTAAAAATACAAACACAATTACTAATTTTTGGAAGAAACAATTAAAAAAAGATGATTCAAATATATTACTTCTTAAAATTTTATCAGATTTTAGAAAAGAATTTACAACAATAAATTATTTTTACAGTATTTTACCTTGGTGGGCCATTGAATTTTGGCAAAATGAATTCGATAAAATTATTTCTCGACTTATTACTAATAAAGGACTAGAAAATAGGCAAGAAATTATTATTTCTTCAGCTTATCGTCCATTGAAAGAGACCGCAGTTATACAATTGCAAAGAGAAATCCAGCAAAAAAAAGATAAAAAGATATTATTAAAAAAATATCAATTTTTAAGAAGTTGGTCGGCGATTTGGTATAGGCCTATAGATGAGGCTTGGATAGAAAGTTTAAATATAAAGACGGATCAGCGAAAATTAAAATTATACTCAATAAAAAAATTAATCAATCTTCTAAAGCCAATCCCCGCTGAGAAAAAATATTTAGAACTTGCCCCCTATCTGATTTTCTTTAAAGACTATAGAGATGATATCAGGCGCAAGCAAGTTTATTTATGGTCATTTTTGTTCGAGGCGATAGCGAAAAAATATAAAGTTGATCATAGGGACATAGGTTATTTATCAATTAGTGAATTAGAGGAAGCTTTACGATTGGATAAAATAGATAATAAAATTATCGAGTACAGAAAAAACAATCTTTGTATTATAACCGCCGACATGCCAAACTTGAAAATGAAAGTTATCGATCGAAATATTCCAAAGAAGTATATAGCGGTTATGGATTCAGTTGATAATCAGAATAAGGATGTTCTTATAAAAGGATTGATTGCTCAAAAAGGAAAGGTGGTCGGGAAAGTTAGAATAGTAAAAAGTTTTCATGATATAAGAAAAATTTTAAGCGGGGAGATTCTCGTAGCGAATACTACCCACCCCGACTATTTACCTGCTATGCAGAAGGCGGCAGGGTTTATTACCAATGAAGGTGGCGTAATCAGTCATGCCGCCATAGTCGCTCGCGAATTGAAGAAACCCTGCATAGTCGGTACAAAAATTGCTACAAAAATATTGCGGGATGGTGATATGGTTGAGGTTGATGCTAATAATGGGATAGTAAAAATAATTAAGAAAAAATAACAACATTTTAAATAGAAAATTTTTATAAAAAAGTCGCAATTTAACTGATTGCGACTTTTTTTATATTTTTAGTTTGATTTTTATTTACCGCAATCTTTGTTGCTGCACTTATCTTTACCTGAAGCAGTAGTTATCATCAGAGCACCGCATTTTTTACAGTCTTTACCGGTTGGCTCGCCTTGGTAAGCGTTCTTACATTTAGGATAATTACTGCAAGCATAAAAAGCACCGCGTTTGCTAAATTTTTTTACTATCTTTCCTTCATGACAAACCGGACATTCTACTTCCTTCCCTTCGGTTGTACCAATATTTTTAATGTTTTTACATTTTGGATAAGCTGAACAAGCTAAAAATGGGCCATATTTTCCAGTTCTTACTTTCATGGCGGCGCCGCATTTATCACAAACTTCGCCTTCGTATTTTTTTTCTAATTCTAAGAGCTTTGGGTCAATTGCTTTTTCTTCTCCAGCTACTCCAGTTGCTCCTAGTTTTTTTATATTATGACATTCAGGGAAACCGCTGCAAGCTAGAAACTTTCCGTATCTTCCGGTTTTGATTATCATTTTTTTACCACATTTATCACAGATTTCGTTTGATTGTTCTTCAGGCATAATATCGCTTTTATTAATTTCTTTATATTTGTTTTCTAAATTCTTACTGAACTCATCGTAAAATTCACCGATGATTGGTTGCCATTTTTTTTCTCCGCTTGCAATAAGGTCTAAATCATCTTCCATTTGAGCGGTAAATTTATAGTCGACTATTTTCGGAAAATGTTTGATTAAAAGTTCGGTAACTACAAAAGCAATTTCAGTCGGTTTTAATCTTTTGTTTTCTTCGCGTTCAACGTAGTTTCTCGCGATAATAGTAGCAATCGTTGGAGCATAAGTTGATGGACGGCCGATTCCATATTTTTCCATTTCCTTTACCAACCCGGCGTCGGAGTATCTAGCTGGCGGAGTAGTTGTATGTTGTTCTGATAATATTTGTTTAAGTTTTAATTCATCTTTCTCAGCTAAATTCGGTAAGGTTTGCTCTTTAGTTTTCTCTGGCCAAACCTTTAAATATCCTGGGAAAGAAATTATTTGACCGTTGGCTCGCAAAATATAATTATTCTTTTCTTTTTTTGCTTCAACATCAATCACGGTTGCGTCCAAACTAGCCGGAGACATCTGACTTGCGACTGATCTTTGCCAAATTAAACGGTATAATTTTTCTTCACTAGGATCGATTTTTCCTTTTATTTCTTCGGGAGAAATTGCAGCTTCAGTCGGCCTGATTGCTTCATGGGCCTCTTGAGCATTTTTACTTTTATTTTTAAATACTCTTCCATTAGTGTAGTATTCTTTTCCTAAGTTACTTATAATCCAATCTTTAGCATCGGCTATAAATTTAGGAGAAAGATTTAGCGAATCAGTACGCATGTAAGTGATATAACCTTGCTCGTATAATTTTTGGGCAACTGTCATCGTTTGTTTAGCGCTATAACCGAGATGACGATTAGCGGCCTGTTGCAGGGTTGAAGTAGTAAATGGAGCCGAAGGAGATTTGCTAACTTTTTTCTTTTCTAACTTTATAATTGAATAATCGCAATTCTCTAGAATGCTTTTAATTTCACTTGCTCCCTCTTCTTTAAGAGAAAGTTTATCAAAAGATTTACCGTTTATTTTTAATAATTCAGTACTAAATTCTTCCTTTTCTTTAGTGATTAAATCAGCGCTAATAGTCCAATAATCTTCTTGATTAAAAGCTTTAATTTCTTTTTCTCTCTCAATAATAATTCTGGTCGCTACGCTTTGAACTCTTCCGGCGGATAATCCTTTAGCAACCTTTTTCCATAAGAAGGGTGAGAGTTTATAACCGACTAAACGATCCAAAACTCTTCTTGCCTGCTGGGCATCAACCATATTTAAGTCAATATTTCTTGGATGGCTGAGCGCCTCTAAAATTGCATCTTTAGTTATTTCATGAAAGACGATTCTTTTTGTTTGACTCTCGCTAAGTTTTAGTGCTTGGGCTAAATGCCAAGCAATAGCTTCTCCTTCGCGGTCTTCATCAGAGGCAAGAATAACTTCAGTCGCTTTAGCGGCGGCTGTTTTTAAAGCGTTAACAGTTTTCTTGGCTTTAGCCGGAATAACATATTTTGGAGTAAAATTATTTTCTAAATCAACTCCTAATTCCCTGCTAGGTAAATCACGAATATGGCCGAAAGAAGATTCAACTTTATATTTCCCGCCAAGAAATTTACTGATGGTCTTAGCTTTAGTTGGAGACTCAACAATGATTAAATTCATAATTAATGTATATTGGTTTAAAATTAGAAGCGGAGAATGAAATGATTATCCTGATTTTTTATCGCCCCCACTATCTCTAATATACTTAGTGTACTATTTATCGTAGAGGTGTCAAGTTTTGTTTTTTGTATTATTTCGTCAGTACTTAGCTTCTCGCCCTTAAGTTCGGCTAGAGCAATAAGGTTATAAATTTCTCGTTCAACCTCATTTTTAGGTGCATATCCTTGCTTAGTGAATAATTTTGCTTGTTGGTTATTATTAGTTATTTCTAGTTGAAAATTTTCTAAAATATCTTCAACTCCAGTAATACAGCGAGCCCCTTTCTTAATTAATTCATTGGTTCCAATTGATGATTTGTAAAAGATATTTCCAGGAATTGCTAGAATATCTCTATTTTGATCAAGTGCATGATTAGCAGTTATGAGCGAACCTGATTTTTTTTCAGCTTCAATTACCAGAACCGCTTGGGCTAGCCCGGAAATAATACGGTTACGACGAGGGAAATTATTTTTTAGAGCTGGGCAATCAGGTAGGAACTCAGATAAGATTAGTCCGCCCTTTTTAATTATTTCTTGGGCTAGAGCCAAATGTTTAAAAGGATATATCCGAGCATTACTTAAACCGGAGCCTAAAACTGCGATAGTTATTCCTGATTCAGTTAGAGTTTGTTTATGAGCTAAAGAATCAACGCCAAGCGCTAACCCACTAATTATTTTAAAATTGTATTTTATTAGTTCCGGAACAATTTCGGAAATTATTTTTTCTGCATAAACGGTATTTTTTCTAGTTCCAACAATAGCTAAAAATGGTCCGCTTGAGTTAATTATTGAAATATCTCCGCGATAAAAAAGAATCGGCGGCGGCGAAGTAATTTCTAAAAGTAATTTTGGGTATTGGATATCATGCCAAGAAATAAAAGAGATATTCTCCTGTTCTAGTTGTTGTAATAGAATGCTGAATGAATATTTGTTCCGCCAGGCAATAAAATTAACAGCCAAAGTTTCTTCTAAACCGGCTAATTTTAAAGTTTCTAATCTTGCTGAAAAAACTTCTTCTAAAAATGGGAAGAATTTTTCTAAACGTCTGATGGTTGCGGGGCCAAATGACGGGAAAGCAGTAAGTTTTAGAAGAGATAAGTTAATTTGATTAATTGGCATATATTCGTCTTTCCTTTTATTATAGGAAAAACAAAATAAAATCCCGTTAAAAACTAATAACGAGATTTTAGCCTTATTTTGCAACCAGTAATTGAATTATTACAAATCAGAAAGTAAGTAACTACTAGACATTTTTTTTAATTCAGTTAATTCTTCTTTGTTAAAAGGTTGCAAGACAAATTTTTCTGCCGGAATTCTGGTGCGCAGTAATTCATTCTTAATTCCTAGGCGTAGACGTTTAAATTTTTTAGTTTTTAAATTATTTATAATTGATTCTATTCCCCGATGACCAGCGCTGCTAGAATTAATTGCGATTTTTACTTCGCCAAAATTAATATCTAAGTCGTCCTGGATAACAGTTAAAATTTCGTTTAAGTCTTCATCTTTTTTCTTAAATAATCCTAAACTTTTAGGGATGAGTCCATAATAGTTCAGTACTTTTTGAACGCTTTGGCCAGATTCGTTCATGAAGGTTTGTGGTTTAACAAAGATAATATCTCCCTCTTCGTAGATTAAGGCCTGAAATTTTTTGTTGGTTTTCCAATTAGCATTTGGAAGTAAATTATCTAAGAAAATCCAACCGGAGTTATGGCGCGTATTTTTGTATTGTTCTCCTGGGTTGCCTAAACCGACTATTATTTTCATATTATTCGTTATAAGTAGTATGAGATTTGCGTTCCTTAGTTACGGTTACGCTCACTGGTGTTCCCACTAAACCATATTTCTCTCTGAGACGATTTTCAACAAATCTAACATAAGAAAAATGAAGGTCGTCATTTGGGCCTATTCTTAAAATAAATCCCGGTGGGTTGCTTCTTACTTGGCGGAATTCATAAATTCTTGGCGCTTTAGTTCCGCTTCCTTTAGCTGGTTTATGAATTTTTACAACATGCTTAAGAAATTTATCAGTTTGGGAGTCGCTGAGCTGTAATCTTCTTTGAGCATTAATATCTAAAATTAAGTCTAAAATTTTATTGACCTTCTCTCCAGTTTTAGCAGAAATAAATTGAATTGGAACCCAAGTCGCAAATGGCATCTTATCGTAAATAATTTCTGTCCATTTTTTTGTATTTCTTTCTTCAACCTGATCCCATTTATTGGCGATAAAAATTAAACTTTTTTGTCTATCAACTATTTCTTGAATTATTTTCGCATCTTGGTGGGTAAGGGGCTCACTAATATCAAAAACCAAAAGAGCAATCTCGGCCTTATCAAGAGATTTTAATGATTTTAAAATACCAGGCTTTTCAAAACCTTTTGATTTTGTTCCTTGCTTTGAAATTCCAGCCGTATCAACCAATCTAATAGTTTGGTCTTTATAAGTTAGCTCTGTATGTTGTGGTTCTCGGGTAGTATGAGCTAGTGGGCTAACAATTACTCGTTCATATCCCAAAATAGAGTTTAATAATGATGATTTACCAACATTTGGTTTACCAATAATACAAACGTTTATTAAATGATCTTCCTCTACTTCTAATTTCTTTTGAAATTCTCTTTTCTTATCTATTAATTCTATTATTGTATCGAGCAAGTCCCCCGTTCCCATACCGCTAGCGGCGGAAATAGAAACTGGTTCGCCTAGTCCTAATTTATTAAATTGCGCACTCTCGGAAGCATTTTTAAAGTTATCAACCTTATTTGCGATTAATAATATTTTATTTTTATATTTCCCTAGTTTATTGATTGCTTTAGCTAATTCCTGATCCTCTGGTAAAATACCAACCTTAGTATCAACGACAAATAAAATAAGATTAGCCTTATCTAAATAACTTTTAGCTTGCTTTTGTGTTTGGGCATCGATGCTTTGGTCTTCTATTTTTTTTGAAGTTAAATAGCGCCAATCAATTAAGCCGGCCGTATCAACTATTTCAAAGGCACTATTTGACCATTCAACTACGCCAAGATTGCTGTCGCGGGTTGTTCCGGCGATTGGAGAAACTAAAGCTTGGTTTTTTTCGATTAAGCAATTGAAAAGAGTTGATTTCCCAACATTAGTTCGTCCGCAGATAGCAACAAGAGGAAGTTCTTTTTTAGTTTCTTTCATATTAGTATGCCTTAGAATTAGTTCCTAAAATTAAAAGAAAGTCAGCCGCCTCTGGTTGAGACTGATATTCTTTGAGCCATTGCGGAAATTCAAAACTCTGCTTAGCCTCAGTTATTTTTTTTATTGTTGTTAAGCCCTCATTTTTTTTACCATAAGTAAGATCAAAGACTAAAGTTTCTTCATAATTTCTTTCTGGTGCATTGCTAGTTTCAGATATTGTAAACCCTAGTTCTTTTAGTTTATCGGCCGATGATCCAGCTAAGCCACTAATCCAAGTCCCATTTTTAATAGCGACACTCGCCGCTTCAGTAATTGATTTTATCGGTTCTTCGTTTAGAGCAGTTCCATTATTAAAAATATTAGCGATTAAATTTTTTATTTTTGAAAAATTTCCTGCAGTTGGAACAAGTATATAAGCTCCTTCGCTGCTTATTGTAGAAACGAGTAATCCGTCCGGAGCATCACTTAACCCTGTATTTACTATTTGTTCCCTCTTAACATCTTTAAATAAATTCCAAATTTTTAACATTTCCCAAATTTCAAGATTAGTAGAAATATTACGGTTAAACTCATTAATTAATTTTCCAATCATAACCGGGTTTAGTAAAGTTTGTCTTGATAATAACTTTTCTTTAACAGCGGCTAATACAAGTTGTTGTCTTTTTGCTCTAGCAAAATCGGAACCTTCGAGGCCTACACCATGTCGGCTACGAGAATATTTTAAAGCTAACGAACCGTTCATTTTTTGCAGTCCCGGTTCAAGATGTAGATGCTCATAGCGAGCGTAATAATTAGGATTATCTTCTTGTCCAAGAATAGGATATGAATAATCATCGAGCATATTTTCAACATTCACTTCTATTCCTCCGAGTTCATCAATGATTTTAGTAAAACCCTGAAAATCAGCTGTAATATAATAATCAATATTTATATCTAACAATTTACTGAGAGCGGCAATCGTCGTTCTTCCGCCGCTACCCGGTTCGTTAGCTTCGGCAAAAGCATTAATATTATTTACCTTTCTCCAGCCGGCTTCTTCTAACGGAACTTGCATATCTCTAGGAATTGAAAGAAGCGATACTTGTTTAGTTGATGGTTTTAAACTAACAAGCATTATTGTGTCCGCTAAATATCCACCATCATGTCCTTCGCCGCCCATTCCGATTAATAAAATATTTATTCTATCATCTGCCTCGCCTTTCAATTGTTTTTCAGCGCTTGGAACTAAGTGTTTTAATTTTCCAAATAAGCTGGTATTTGAAAGCCAATCAGAAGTACTTTGGCTAGACATGATTACTTTACCAGAAAAAACTAAAGCGATAACTACAATTGCAATAATGTAAGTAGTAATTTTTTTCTTTCCTTTTCCGCCGATAGAAATATCAAGCAATTCTTCTTGGCCATTTGCAATGGCTTCTCTTTTTTCTTCTTCTTCCATTTTTTTCTTAAAATCTATCATAATTAAATTTTTGTTTTTTGTTTTTGTCGGGCTACCCGGAATTGAACCGGGGTCACACGCACCCGAAGCGTGTATAATGCCGTTATACCATAGCCCGTGAGTAGTGGGCATAGTGGGACTCGAACCCACACAAGTTTCCTTACACGCACCTGAAGCGTGCGCGTCTACCAATTTCGCCATACGCCCTTGTGGACTTGAGGGGACTCGAACCCCTTACCTCTGCAATGCGAATGCAGCGCTCTACCAGATGAGCTACAAGCCCGTTTTTGTTGTATATATTCTGGTCGGGCTGCCCGGAATCGGACCGGGGCTACATGCACCCCATGCACGCGTACTGCCATTATACTACAGCCCGCAAACATAAAAAATGGGCTTGTTAGAACCTTGTCTTTATCTTAACATAAAACGGAGATATTTCAAGTTGGATTTTTTTGAGAATTTTATGATTGAAATTAGATAAAATTTGACATAATTTGTTTAAGGATTAATATATAAGAAAACGTTTCGAGTAAGAGATTTCGTTTGCGTACACAATCGCTAAGGAAAGAGAGATTAATGCTTAAATAATCTATAATTCAGCGTCATTGTACGGTGTGCATAGGACATTCTCCTAGAATTATAACGTCGGTTACAATTGGTTTTAGAAAACTGATTGCATGGTTAAAATCCAAGGCTATGATTATTGTTCAGAGACTATGCGCAAAATCATAGTTCGAAAAAGCCTCTTTTTCTCTCTTCCTTTTTTGTTCTTTCCCCGATTGTTGTATTGCAATCGGGTTTTTTATTGAAATAATTTTATTAGAAACTTTATTGCTTTTAAGCAGAGTTTACAGTAGAATATTAGTATAAACGATAAATTTATGGAGAAAAAAACAGAAACAAAAAAAATAATTTTTTCCGGCATTCAACCAAGCGGAAATCTTAATATTGGTAATTATATTGGTGCTATCTCACAATGGGTGAATATGCAGGAAAAATATAATTGTATTTTTTCAGTAGTTGATTATCACGCGATTACCGTTAAGCAAAATCCCGAAGAACTTCGCCGTCATATTATAGAAGTTGTAAAAATATATTTAGCTGCTGGAATAGATCCGGAGAAATCTATTATTTTTAAACAATCGGATGTTGCGGCTCATACAGAGTTAGCTTGGATTTTGAATTGTTATGGTGCACGTATTGCCGATTTAAATAAGATGACTCAGTTTAAAGATAAAACTGGTAAAAATCAGGAAACCGCGAGTGTTGGTTTATATGATTATCCAGTTTTAATGGCGGCTGATATTTTATTATACAATACCGATATTGTTCCAGTTGGCGAAGACCAAAAACAGCATGTTGAATTAGCTCGTGATATTGCTAAACGTTTTAATAATGAATTTGGTGATATTTTTCTGGTTCCGCAAGCAGTAATTAGAAAAGATGGGGCGAGAATTATGTCGTTACTTGATGCTACTAAAAAAATGAGTAAAAGTGATAGCAACCAAAATAATTGCATTACTCTGCTTGATGATACGGAAACAGCTCGAAAAAAAATCATGCGCGCGGTAACTGATTCCGGGACAGAAATTGAATATGACACAGAAAATAAACCAGCCTTATCTAATTTATTAACAATTTATGCTATTTTGGGTAATCGTGAGATTCCTCGTTTAGTTAAAGATTATCGTGGTAAGGGCTATGGTGATTTTAAAAAAGATTTAGCCGATGTTGTTGTAAAGTTTTTAACCAATTTTCAAACCAAGTATAACAAAATTAGTGATGAAGACGCGCTTACTATCTTAGAGTTAGGAAAAGAAAGAGCAGAAAAAATTGCTAATGAAAAAATGGAGAAAATTAGAAAAGCAATTGGGGTGAGATAAATTTTTAAATAAAATTAAATGTTATAGATGGGATAAAAGCCTCTAATGTTAGAGGCTTTTTGATTTGACAAGAATATTAATTCGGAATAATGTTTACTTATAAAAAATAAAAAACGTAACTTAAAAACATAGGAGGACTATACATGAACCAAATGAATCAAAAATCAAATTTTGAAACTGACATTGTTGAGGTTGAAGAACTGACCCTGGCTAATATAGCCATCTCTAGAATCCGTCCTTTTACAGGACAACCACGCCAAGAATTCGACGAGGAAGAACTTCTTGGATTAGCTAACAGTATTGATGAAATAGGCTTACAGAATCCAGTTAGCGTTATTTCTATAATTGGCGACCCTGAACATGATTTTGAATTGATAGATGGTGAGAGGCGTTTGCGCGCCCATCAGCTTCTTGGTTTACGTCATATCCAGGCTTATATTCGGCCTAACATGCCAAGGAATAAACAGTTTGCTTTATCGGTTGCCGCTAATTTTTGTCGTGTCGGTCATACTCCGATGGAAACTGCTCGCGCTTTAAAAATAATCGTTGATGGATTCATAAAAAATGGAGTTGACGGTGAACAGTTGAGTCGAGAGGAATGTATTGAAAGAGCGGCTAAAATTTGTGGTCGCAGTGCCGGTTGGGGAGCACAGCATCTTAGTCTACTTCGTCTTTGTCCAGAGGTTCAACATTTTTTATCAAAGAAGCAGTTGAGCTTTCAAATAGGTATTGCTTTATCGGGCATAAAAGAAGACTCTCAAATGAGGCTTGCTAAGCATATTATCAATGCTGAGATGGATCATCGCAAAGCTCTTTCCTATATTAGAGCGGAACGCTCTCCCGACATTGTGAGCGTACACGGTCGCAACCGTAAACCCTCCGATGACTACGCAATTATTGTTAGTGGTATCAAGAAAGCCATCTCAGAACTTGATTTGTTTATGGATATATCTATAAAAAAAGTGAAGGAAGCCTTTGCTTCGCGGCCCGACAAGGATTTTGACAAGATTGTTTCTGACTTGGAGAATCTTAGCAATCAGGCAAAACTATGTGCGGAGAATCTTAAAAACGCAAGAAAGTAATTTTGGGCGATTTCTTTCATTTTAAAATTTGAACATTTTTAAACAAGAAAGCCGGGAAGAAATTCTCGGCTTTGTTATTTTTGGTAATATATCTTAATAAAAACAAAAAACCACCATTAAGGCGGTTTTTTTATATTCAATCATGTAGAAATTGTGAGTCTAATTGGCACCAATTCGGTTTTTGTCATTACTTGTAAACAAGTAATAACCACTCTAACACTAGGTTAGAGGCGACCATTTCTTCAGGTCATAAATGAAAAGAAGAAATATCTCCCTAGAAAGGAGGTGATCCATCCACAGCTTCCGCTACGGATGCCTTGTTACGACTTCGTCCCTGTCATCAGTCTTACCTTCGTCCCACTAATGTGAGCCTTCGGGCATTACCAACTCCCTTGACGTGACGGGCGGTGAGTACAAGACCCGAGAACGTATTCACCGTGGCATAGCTGATCCACGATTACTAGCGATTCCAACTTCATGGAGGCGAATTGCAGCCTCCAATCC
>Ga0172379_10000584_pt1 | contig 89468 bp, 91 predicted proteins | sample GrowelOW334metaG_FD_119756 | JGI IMG/M metagenome (GOLD analysis project Ga0172379, IMG submission 119756) | Groundwater microbial communities from an aquifer near a municipal landfill in Southern Ontario, Canada - Groundwater well OW334 metaG | ecosystem: Environmental > Aquatic > Deep...
ATGTCCCAGCGCGGCCTTAACTATGCGGTAATCGATGAAGTCGATTCAATTTTGATTGATGAAGCGCGCACCCCGCTTATTATTTCGGCTCCGGCTGAACAGGCAAATGATACTTATTATAAATTTGCCGAGCTGGTGGAACAGCTTATTGAAAAAGATGATTTTATTGTGGATGAAAAAATGCGCGCCTCTACTCTTACTGAAGGGGGAATTAAAAAAATGGAAAAATTGCTTGGCATTGATAATATTTATGCTGAAGGCGGAATGGCAATGGCGCACCACATGGAGCAGGCTTTGCGCGCCAAAGCGCTTTTTAAAAGAGATCGAGATTATGTTGTTGATAATGGCGAGGTAATAATCGTTGATGAATTTACCGGTCGCAAGATGATTGGCCGCCGCTATAGCGAAGGTCTTCACCAGGCGATTGAAGCCAAAGAAAAAGTAGAAATTCAACGCGAAAGCCAGACCATGGCGACGGTTACTTTCCAAAACTATTTCCGCATGTATAAAAAAATGTCCGGTATGACCGGTACCGCTGTTACCGAAGCAGAGGAATTTGGAAAGATATATAAATTAGAAGTTGTGGTTGTTCCGACCAATCGCGATAATAAGCGCTTTGATCGGCCTGATCGGATCTATAAAACCGAAGAAGCAAAATATAACGCGATTGTTAAAGAAGTGCGCGAGCTGCAGCAAAAAGGACAGCCAGTTTTGATTGGTACGGTTTCGGTTGTTAAAAATGAGGAGTTAAGTTTGTATTTGGAGCGTGAAGGAATTAAACATGAAATTTTAAATGCTAAAAACCACGAACGAGAAGGTGAAATTATCGCGCAGGCCGGTCGGCCGGGAGCGGTAACACTTGCTACCAATATGGCGGGCCGCGGTGTCGATATTATTATGGGTGGCAACCCGCCAGATAAAGAATCGGCAGAAAAGGCGCGCGCGGCCGGTGGACTTTTTGTGCTTGGTACGGAGCGTCATGAATCCAGGCGTATTGATAATCAATTACGCGGCCGCAGTGGACGTCAGGGTGATCCGGGTGAGACCCAGTTTTATCTTTCCACCGAAGATGATTTGATGCGAATTTTTGCTGGTGAAAGATTAAAAAATGTGATGCAAACCCTGCGTATCCCAGACGATATGCCGATTGAACAGCGAAGTATTACGAGGCTTATTGAATCTGCTCAAAAAAAGGTGGAGGGTTTTCATTTTGATACCAGAAAACACCTGCTTGAATATGATGATATTATTAACAAGCATCGTGAAGTAATATATGGAAAGCGTAAAGCGATTTTGGAATCATATTCCGATGAAAAAAAGATTGCGCACACTCATTCCGAACCGGTTATTACCATGGAAGGTGATACCAGAAAAGAAACCTTGCGAGAAATGATAATGGGCATGGTAGAATCTGAACTCGAACAAATTATTTCTTTTCATACTAATTCGGAAAACCGTGGTGAGTGGAATATGGATGAAATAGCGAGTAATGTTTCAACTATTTATCCGCTGTCCGCCGAGGAAAAAGAAAAGATTTTGGCGTATAAGAATCCGACCGGACATAAAATGGATGAAATTGAGATGCGCGAAGAAATAGTTAAATATCTGCTTGACCTCGCGCGTACTAAATATGACAATCATCTTGTAAAAAAAGTAAATAACGCCGAAGTAATGGTTGAAATTGAAAAAAGGGTTTTACTTTCCGCGATTGATAATCTTTGGGTTGATCATTTGGTCGCAATTGATTATTTGCGTACGGGTATCGGGCTGCGCGGTTATGCTCAGCGTGATCCGCTTGTAGAATATAAGCGTGAAACCTACCGAATGTTTAGCGAGCTTTTGAATTTAATTCAAAAAGAAGTTGTTTATACAATTTATAAAATGACTATCGGAATTGAACTTGCTCCGAGTATTATGGAATCTGGAAAAATGAATTTTCAGGGCGCGAAGAAGACCGCGGATTCTAGTGACAATGTCGAAATACGAAGCCATAAAAAAACAAAAAATGCGGACGGCAAAGAAGTCGGGCGCAATGATTTATGTCCTTGCGGCAGTGGAAAAAAATTCAAGAAGTGCCATGGTAAATAGTTTATGATTAAACTTGGCAAATATCGGCATTATAAAGGAAATGAATACGAAGTTATTAGTGTTGCAAAGCACAGTGAAACTCTTGAAGAAATGGTAGTGTACCGAGCGTTGTATGGTGAAAAACAACTTTGGGTGAGGCCGCTTCAGATGTTTAAGGAAGACGTGGAAATTGACGGAAAGAAAATATCGAGATTTGAATATATTGGCTAAAAATTCCTATTTGTATGTAAAATTAAGAGGTTTCATAAGTTAAAAACGACCCAAACTTGGGTCTTTTTTTATGCCCCTTATCCACTTGCCAAAATGGCTAAGGTAAGGTAAGATGGTGCGACATTGACTCATTTTCTTTTATCTAATTTATGGCTCAAAAGTCTAGACAGCAAAGAACTTCTGGGGCGGCAGTCACCCGCGGAAGCGTTCGATCTAAGTTGATAGGAATAGTTTTACTCGGGATCTTTTGTACCTTGGTAGTAGTGCCAGGTTACGCGAACCAGGGTTTAAAATGGGTAAATAAAAAAGCGAATCTTGGGGTGCCGCTCTTACCTCAAAAAGGTTTTAATTTAGGACTTGATCTGCAGGGTGGAGCGCATTTAATTTATCAAACTAAAACTGAGCAGGTTCCGGCCGGAGATGTTGCGAGCGCTGTAGAAGGTGTAAGAGATGTAATCGAGCGAAGAGTTCGAGGTGGTCTCGGAGTTAGCGAACCTTTGGTGCAAACGACACGAGTCGGCAATGATTATCGTATTTTAGTAGAATTACCGGGTGTTACGGATGTGAATCAGGCGATTAAAATGATCGGTGAAACACCAATTTTGGAATTTAAAGAAGAAAATAAAAGCCCCGAGCGGGATTTAACCGCAGCGGAGAAAAAAGCAATGGACCTCTATAACGCAGCTCAACAAAAGAAAGCTTCGGATGTTTTGAGGTCAATCCTAAATGGAACTTCTTTCGAAACAGCGCTCAATCAATTTTCAGAGGCTTCATCTAGTACTGCTCAAAAAAGCGGTGCGATGGGCTTTATCTCAAGGGATGCTTATCCGGAGATTTATGATTGGGCAAAAACTGCCGCAGTTGGTTCGGTAAGCAGAACAGCAATTAAAAGCGCGGATGGCTATAGTATCGTAAAAAAACTTGCTGAACAAAATGGTCCAAAACGCGTTGGTGCTCAGCATATCTTGATTTGTTATAAGGGAGCTGAAAGTTGCGATACTGCTATTACTTATACTAAAGAGCAAGCGAAGGCAAGAATAGAAGAATTAAAAAAGGAAGTAACTGCTAAAAACTTTACTGATTATGCGAAACGATTTTCTACCGAGCCGGCCGCCGCAACAACTGGCGGAGATTTGGGAACTTTTACTAGCGGACAAATGGTAAAATCTTTTGAGGATGCGATATTTAATGTGCCGGTCGGTTCGATTGTCGGTCCGGTTGAAACGGAGTTTGGTTATCATCTTATTTATAAAAAATCTGAAGACGCGCCAAAAGAATACAGCGTATCTCGTATTTATTTTGGCTTGAAACAAAAATCTGATATCGTGCCGCCGGCTGAATCTTGGAAATTTTCTGGACTTTCCGGAAAACAGTTAAAGCGTGCCGAAGTAACGCAGGATACTCAGACCGGTCAGGTGCAAGTAAATTTACAGTTTAATGATGAGGGTACAAAATTATTTGGTGAAATTACCGGTCGTAATATCGGCAAACAAGTTGCCATATTTCTTGATGGCGAACCAATTAGTATTCCACGGGTCAATGAAGCGATTACCGGCGGCAGTGCTGTCATTTCCGGTAGCTTTACAATTTTGGATGCAAAATTATTGGCTCAGCGTTTAAATTCTGGCGCTTTGCCAGTGCCGGTAGAGCTTCTTAGTCAGCAAAAAGTCGATGCGACACTTGGCGCCGACTCGCTACAGAAAAGCTTTAAAGCTGGTATTGCGGGCCTCATTGCGGTCATGATTTTCATGGTTGCTTATTATCGCTTGCCGGGGTTGTTGTCGGTTTTTTCACTGCTCTTATATGCGGTATTGAACCTCGCTATCTTTAAGCTCATGGGAGTTACTCTTACTCTTTCTGGTATCGCCGGTTTTATTCTTTCAATTGGTATGGCGGTAGATGCGAACGTGCTGGTGTTTGAAAGATTAAAAGAAGAATTAAAACTTGGTAAACCATTACGCTCGGCTATGGAAGAATCATTTATTAGAGCTTGGCCGTCTATTCGGGATGGTCACGTTACTACGCTTATTGGCGCCTTTGTGCTCGCGTGGTTTGGTGGAACCGGTTTCGTGAGAGGCTTTGCGATCGTGCTCGGTACGGGCGTAATCATGAGTTTGTTTACAGCTGTTACCATTACTCGAACGATTATGCGTTTTGTGCTTGGTCGATTTACGACCGGCACTAGGTTGTTTTTCTTAGGCGGTAAGCCAGTATCAAAATTATAGTATGATGAAGATTCCATTTATCAAATATTCAAAACTTTGGTTTTCGATCAGTATTCTGACGGTAGTATTGTCAGTATGGGCAATTGCGACCTTTGGAATTAAATTGGGTATCGATTTTACCGGTGGAAGTATGGTTGAACTTTCGTTTTCTAAGAATCGACCGGAAACTGAACAAGTTCAGCACACTCTTGAAAGTGAAGGATTAAAGCAATATATTGTTCAAAAAGCCGGCGACAATAAGTATTTAATTAGAACTTCATTTTTATCCGAAGATCAGCACCAGTCGCTCGTTAAAAAAATGCAGAGTACCTTTGGCAAAGATGGAAGCGTGGTACATGAAGAAAGTTTTGAAACGATTGGTTCAGCGGTGAGTGAACAACTTCGCCAGCGCGCAATCAGTTCTATTATTTGGGTTAACGTTGCGATTATTCTTTATGTCGCCTATGCATTTCGTGGAGTGTCGCGACCGGTTGCTAGTTGGAAATACGGTCTTCTAGCCATTGTTGCGCTTATTCATGATATTCTTTTGGTGATGGGTGCTTTTGCTGTAATGGGCCACTACTTTGGCGTAGAAGTTGAAACAGATTTTATTTTGGCCCTGCTTACCGTACTTGGTTTCTCCGTAACTGATACGATTGTCGTTTATGACCGTATCCGTGAAAATATCGTTCATCACAGCGCGGCCAATTTCCCAGAAATCGTTAATGTGGCTTTGAATGAAACTTTAATGCGTTCACTCAACACTACGCTTACTGTTTTGCTTCCGCTTTTTGCTTTATATTTCCTCGGCGGTGAATCAATTCGAAATTTTTCGCTCGCATTGCTTATCGGTATGGCAAGTGGCGCTTATTCCTCGATATTTATTGCTAGTCCGCTTCTGGTTTATGTGGAAAAGTGGCAAAGACGCAAGACAGCTTAACAATCTAATATCAAAACCGTTGCTGCAAGGCGACGGTTTTTTTTTGGCTCCATTTATGTTATACTAGCAATGTTAATAAATATCTATGAATGATTCAACAGTTCGTCATTTGGTGGCATTTTCAGCCACTTTTGTGACCCTTATGGCCTACGTCGCCGGTTATATTTCGGGCGGGTTTGGCTGGTGGTGGACCGCATTCGCCACTTTTATTGTCTATGGAATAATGTTTAGACTTATTGATGCGGGTGGACACGGTGGTCACTAAACTAATATGGGTTTAGGAATAAATATCGATTTTTCTTTTTGGCAATGGTTTTTTGAATTGCCTCCAACCACAGCTGCGGCAGTAGTATTTGCGCTGGGCGGCTGGGTTTTTATTTCAGCGTATTTGTTAAAATCTGCCGTTGATTTGTGGGTAGGGTATCGCGCTGGAAAATATACCGCACACTGGAAATATGCGGTGCTTGCGGTTGATGTGCCACCGTTATTTGTGCAGACACCGAAAGCAGTAGAACAAATTTTTGCTCATCTTACGGGTTCGCTTATTCATAGTAATATAGAAGATAAATTTATTGTTGGAAGAAAGCAAAAAAATTTTAGTATTGAAATTATTAGTATCGAGGGTTATATACAATTTTTAATTAGAACAGAAGTTGAATTTCGTGATTTGGTTGAAGCATCTATTTATGCGCAATATCCGGAGGCAGAAATTACGGAAGTAGAGGATTATGTAATAAATTTACCGGACAAATTCCCAGATGAAAATTATGATGTTATGGGAGTTGAATATAAATTAGCCAAAGCTGACGCATACCCAATTCGAACTTATCCGGAGTTTGAATATAGCCTGAGTAAAGATGCGGTGTTTAGCGATCCGATGGCGGCCATTCTCGAAAATTTTACGCGGCTAGGTCATGGTGAAAATCTTTGGGCGCAAATTATTCTTGAACCGGTTGATAGTTCTTGGAAAGAAAAGGCGATTGCCCTCGCTAAAGAATTAATGACTGGCGGCGGCGGGCATGGGCATGGCGGCGGAAATCCGGTCTTAAATTTTATTAATGGTTTTTTGACTCAGCTTGGCAAGGATGTGCATTCGGCGCTTATTACTTGGGAATTTGATGTTGCTCACGGCGACGATCATGCTAAAGATGAAAAAGTTGTATTAGAACCGGGTACAAAAAAGGCAGTTGAAGCAATTGAAGATAAATTATCAAAAATTGGTTTTAAAACTAAATTGCGAGTTTTATATGGCGCTCGCAAAGAAGTGTTTAACCCCAGCCACTGTTTGGATGGTTTTACCGGCGCGATGAACCAGTTTCATATGCAAAACCATAATGCGATTGTGCCTGCCGGTGCTACTCATGCCCACTATGACTCATCTCATGTGAAGAGTAATGTGATGAAAACGAGCTTTATGAAGGCTTACCGCGATCGCAAAATGAAGTGGGGGAAAACTGACGGGTATGTCTTAAATATAGAAGAATTAGCGACCCTGTGGCACTTCCCATTGCCGTTCGTGAAAACGCCGCTTCTCCACAAAGCCGGAGCCAAACGCAGTGAACCGCCTTCGGGTCTGCCGGTTGAAATGATGGAGAATCCGTTAAAACCAATCGGTTTTGGAGAAAAAAAGCAGCACGAAGAAGAGGTAAAACCTCCCGAAGAAATAATGTATGGTTAAAAAATCCCGACTTTATGTCGGGATTTTCTTTAGAAATTCTTGAACAATTTTTTTTACTTCTTTACTATTTTCCGATTCAGTCATTAACCTGATCCGTAATTCTTTTGCGCCGTCAAAACCATTCGCATAAGCTTTGAAATGTTTTTTCATGATTTCAAAGTTTTTTTCTTTTCCCAAGATTTTTTCAAAATATTCAGCGTGTTCAATCATCGCTTTCAGCCGTTTTTCAACCGAAATTTCAGTTTTAATTTTTTTTCCTTTACGTAAATTGTCTATGTCTGAAAAGCACCACGGGTTGCCAAAGATTCCTCGCCCGATCATAACTCCGTCGGCACCAGTTTGTTTGGCTTTTTCATAACCGTCGACAATGTCTTTAATATCGCCATTTCCCAAAATTAAAGTTTTATTTTTTGAACTGTCAAAGTTATCACGAATTGTGACCGCTTCGGCGACGTGTTCCCAACGGGCGGGAACTTTGGACATCTCTTTACGGGTGCGGGCGTGTATTGTTACAGCGGCCGGACCAGTTTCCAAAATATAAGGAAGCCAAGTTTTTAATTCATTTTTCGTATAGCCGATACGAGTTTTTACCGAGACCGGCATTTTTCCGGCGCCGCGAATAGTTTCGAGTATTACTTGTTGCGCTAGTTTGGGGTTCTTTATCATGGCAGAGCCCGCGCCTTGCTTTTCCACGTTGCGGTCAGGGCAGCCCATGTTTATATCAATTCCATCGAAACCCAGTTCATCAATAAGTAATGCGGTTTTATAGCAATTTTCCGGATTTGATCCGAAAATCTGGGCAACAATCGGTCGTTCAGATTTATCGTATTTTAAATCAATAAGCAGTTTTTTTCTTCCTTCCGATTGTAATCCGTCGCAAGAAACAAACTCAGTCCACATTACATCTGGTTTGCCGTATTTTGCGATAAGCAGGCGAAAAGCTTGGTCAGTAACATTGCTCATGGGGGCAATGGCAAAGATGGGTTTTTTTAATTTTTTCCAAAATCCAGATATCATATCGGGTGCTAGTATGACGGAAAAAGTGTGGTTTGTCAAAATGGAAAGCCAGCGCGTTTGGCGCTGGCTATTCCCATCTTTCTCATAAGCAAATGTTTTTTGCCATTACCAGTCTTCGGTAGCGGACCAAGTCGTCGGTTATCTTTGGAAACAGCTGCTGAACCCTGTAATCCAGTTCGCTTTTTTGGGCGAAATATATCCAATTGGGAATACTATAACTGTTCATAAACAACTGGAATTTATTTCCGGACGGAAGGGTGGCGTCTTTGCCTTGGTCGATTTTTCTGGCAAATTCTGAGGTTGCTTTGTTTTGGCGGAGCATGAGCCACTTCATGACGAGCCAGATGGACCGGGGCAGTTCGCAAGTCAGCGAGTCTGGTTCGAGATAGGTTTTATCCCAGTCGTTAAACTTGTTGTTGTAAATTTCGTCCAAAAGTTTTTCCCGACAGATTGGTATCAGGTTAACATCCTGAAGAATAAAGCGTTCGAGTTCGGCCTGAATGCGAATTTTGACGGCAAAAATCTGCCATTCAATTTCCGACAGGGCGCGACGAAAGCTTAGCCATCGCACAAATATGCAGAGAAAACCAATGGTTATAACGATCGTGAAAGAGATCACGACAACTTTTATAAGGGAGAGCGTTCCCATAATTTCCTCCGGGTTGAGAAAGGTGGGTAAAATGAGCAAATTACGGCGAGGCCGTAGCGGACTAAACCTTATTATAAAAAACAGCATTTGTCAATGCTGTTTAGGTCAGTATTTTTAATAAAAGTGAGGTTATCAAAATAGGAAAGCCAGCGCTTTTGGCGCTGGCTATTCCCACTATTTTCATTCGCAGAAGCGTTTCCTCATGAGCAGATCCTGAAGGAGGATTAGCTCGGCGGTGAGTTTTGGAAACATCTTTTGGACAGCAACATCAAATTCCCATTGCCCGGAGTGATAAACCCGTTTGGGAAGATTGCGATTATTCATTAGGATCAGGTATTTTTCGCTAACCGCAAGGCCAGCAGTTTCACCGTCGTCGAGCGCTCTCGCAAATTCTGCAGTTGAGGGCATGCGACGCAGCATGAGCCAGCGCATGATATACCAAATCGAACGCGGCAAGTCATAGCATTTCGAGTCCGATTCTAGGTAGATCCGGCCCCAACAGTCGAATTCGTTGGACCAAATCTCGTCCAGAATCTTATTCCGGCTGTTTGGTGTGAAATGGGTTTCGTCGGTCACCAGGCGATGAAGCTCGGCCTGAATGCGGACCTTGGAAGCGAAAAATCGCCAGTTGATTTCCTTTACGAATTCACGATATTTGATCCAGCCATAGAGAATCACGATTGATACCAAGAAAAGGATGATGAGGATGGCGACGATTGTGCCGCCGAGGATGTAATGGTCGTTAATCAGGCGAATAACATTTTCCATGATTCCTCCGCTGAGAATAGTGGGTAAAATGAGCAAATACGGCAAGGCCGTAGCGGCCTCAACCTTAATACAAAAAACAGCATTTGTCAATGCTGTTCAGGTCGATATTTAATAGGTTTATTCAAACTTTTTTTCGGCGCAGATAATGGTATTTTGGAGCAGCTGCGCTACGGTAATCGGGCCAACGCCGCCGGGGGTGGGGGTGAGGTGGCCGGCTACTTTACTTACTTCGTCAAAATTTACGTCACCCATTAGTTTGCCATTTTCGTACACAAATCCGGTATCAATTACTATTGCTCCCGGTTTTACCATGTCGCCTCGGACGATATCTTTTTTACCAACACCGGTAACAATGATATCGGCGGAAAGACATTTTTCTTTTAAATTTTTGGTGCGACTATTGCAAGTGGTCACGCTCGCGCCTTCGTTTACGAGCATAATAGCGAGCGGCTTACCAACCAAAGCGCCGGTGCCGATAATAGTGATATCTTTTCCGGATAAGTTTATATTTAATTCTTTAAGGATTGCGAGAGCGGCGCCGGGAGTTGGAGGGGCGACAAAGTGGCTTTTCATTACGAGGCGGCCAAGGTTTTCGTGAGTCAGGCAGTCGACATCAACATTTGGGTCAATGGCATTCAAAATATCCGGGGTGTAAAGTTTTTCAGGAAGGGGGAGCTGAATTAAAAGTCCGGAGGACTTTTTTTGAACATCTTTTATTTTTTTAATAATTGCCCGAGCGGTTACGTCGGCCGGGAGGCGGTGTAAAGTAAAATCGATTCCGACGCGGTCGGCGGCTTCGCTTTTGCGTTTTACATATGTTTCGCTGGCTTGATTGTCGCCGACTAAAATAACATCAAGGCGGACTACCTTGCCTTTTCGTTTCAAATCGTCCACGCGATTTCGGACGGATTTTTCAATTTTCGCGGCAATCTCCTTGCCATTTATTATAGTTGCCATAAAATGCTTCGCTATCCTAGCACGTTTTTTCGTTATCGTAAAGCTAAAGCCCTCGCCAGGTGTTTAAAAATTCATGATTAAAATGTGCATGCCATTAACCTTTACTTAAATGGTGTTTAGTGCTACGCTTCCTAAAATACTTAAAATTAATCAATGAGTATGATAAAAAATGTCGCTAAAGTTAGCCATAAAGCCAGTCTGAAAATTTTGATTGGTTTTTTTATTTTTGTTATTTTTTTGTTGGGTAAAACAAATTCGGCCATGGCAGCTACCCCGGCTTTTGTGCAGGTTAACGCCAAGGAGGTTATTTCGAGTACAACGAATCGCTTAACCTTTAAAAAAGCAAACATTGCCGGCAATACAATCGTGGTTTATGTGGCCTGGACAAATACTGGAACTACTACAATAACTGATAATAGGGGTAATGTTTATCAAAGCGCTGGTAGCGCGGTGAGATGGAATGGTGGCGCTTGGAGTTCGCAAATTTTTTATGCGAATAATATCGCGGCCGGTACTAGCACTGTGACTGCGGCTTTTTCTCAAGCGATAAGCGGTTTTGCCGACCTTTATATCCATGAGTATTCCGGGCTTGATCCGGTTTCTCCATTGGATAAAACAGTTAGCGCGTTTGGAACATCTAGTGCCATGAACAGCGGATCCGCGACTACCACTAATGCTTCGGAGTTAATATTTGGCGGTGGCGCTTCCCGCGGCACGGTAACAAAAGGTACCCGCTTTACGGCGCGAAGCAGGGGTTACGGAAATTTAACGGAAGACCGGTTTGTTACAACCACTGGTTCATATGCAGCGACCGCAACTCAAAATTCAAATGGCTGGGTATTGCAAATGGCTGCTTTTAAAGCGGCCCCTATGGACACTACAACGCCATCAGTGCCGACCGCGCTCGTTGCGACCAGTTCTTCAATGACGCAAATTAATCTTTCTTGGGACGCGGCCACCGACCCAGATAATGCCTCCGCGCAAATTTCTTACGCTATTTATCGCAATGGTATAAAGATTGCAACAACTTCTGCTGGGATTTTAACTTATCAGAACACGGGCCTTACCTTAAACACTTCATACTTCTATAATGTTGCCGCGGTTGATCCAGCCGGGAATGTTTCTAATCTATCAGCAACCGCCACCGCCCGCACTTTGGCTGACACCTCGGCGCCAAGCGCACCTACTGGTGTTACCGCGACCGCAATCTCCGGTACGCAGATCAATGTTTCTTGGGCTCCCAGCACTGACAATGTCGGCGTTGTCGGTTATCAAATTTTCCAGAATGGCATATTAATCGCTTCCACCACTGCTTTGTCGTATAGCGGTACCCAATTAACACCAGAAGGAACTTATACTTACACCATCGCAGCCTGCGATGCGGCCGGCAATGTTTCATTGCAGTCTCTGCCGGCTACAGTTACGACTCCGATTTTAGACACCATCGCCCCATCGGTTCCATTTGATCTTTCAGTCACTGGTATTTCTTATTCACAAATTAATCTTACTTGGTCAACTTCTACCGACAACGTGGCTGTGATTGGGTATAAGATCTATCGCGACGGCCTGCAAGTTGGAACTTCTGCGGCAAATAGCTTTGCTGATAGTGGTTTAATTGCATCAACGATTTACGCTTACGCTGTATCGGCTTTTGACGCCGCTGGTAATGTTTCAGCGAGTTCTATTTTGATCGCCACTTCGACGACGGTGGGCAGTCCGCCAATCGTGAACGACGTCGGCTTCCCGAAGAATGTAAGCAGACTCAATGTGAGTGGTGCAACCATGGTTTCACCCACTTTCACAACTGGCGGTTCGGTCCGTACCTTGGTTGCAGTTGTGTCTTGGTATACACCAGCAGAAGATCCATATCCAGCCACTCTCGCTTGGGTAGGTGGCACTCCAGCTGGTGCGACTGCTTGGGTAAAACAGGTAGAGCCGGTTGACGGCACTATTCACTGGACCTCGCAGATCTGGACAGCTACGGCCACCAATGTTCTTACCAACGCCTCGGTAATAGCCACACGTAATTATCCACGCTCCGAACTTAGCACTGGTATTTTGAGTATCTATTCACTCGCGAATGCGAGCACAACTTTCGGCGGTTCGGCCGAGCATCATTCTCCGATGTCAGACGTCGGCAGGAACATCTCTGGCATTTATGATGTGACAGTCCCAGTAATCGCGGCCAACTCCTGGATCATTGGTATCTCACAGGGCGGGGACACCTATGTGCCGTTCACAGCACGAGCGAACACTACAATTGATTACCAGGCCAACGACGGTGGTGCAGACGGCGGAGCCGCGGCTTGGCATCTCACAACCCCAACCACCGGTGCTGGCAACTACACAGTTGGCGTCACTGATTCTGATCTAGCGTTTAGCGTGGAGGGGCTTGAGATCTTACAACAGTAAGAACCTCCCCATTAGTAGTAAAGTCTTTCAAATTATAAAAACAACAGCCCGGTTATCAGACCAGGCTGTTTTTTTATTTTAATTTTTATGGTTTTGGTTGTTCGTGAGGTTTGTTTGCTTTTCTTGTTATGAAAACCGCCAGCAGATATCCGACAAGAAACAGATTCATACCAACAAAGCAGGGAGTTTTGAGTGGAAACACGCCGGGGGAGCAGGCAATAATCGGTCCGGATAACTTTATAACTTTATAAAATAGTAAAAATTCAAAAGTTAAAACCGAAGCCGCAAAACAAACCCCAAAAAGCAAGAACCAACGCAAACGTTTTTCACAAATTAATTTCGGTTCTTTATCCAAATATATTTTCATGGACCATGCAAAGGCAAGGAGAAATGCAACGGCGCCATAGAAGCACGCCGTGACCATTGGGTTTGGGTAGGTACAATCTTTGATTCGAAAAATAGTTCCGTATTTAGCGATAAAGGTCTGGAACTGAATTACGACCCGCGACCAGGAGTAAACAACTCCGGCAGCGAGAATAATCGTTTGAATAAGTAAATGATTTTTTTTCATGCTAATTTGATAGCTTTTTTACAGATACCGCATTTATATCCGGAGGAATTATTTCCATTTCGCCTGTTGAAGCTAGTATTTTTTGCTCAAGAATTATTAACTTATTTTTTAAATCATTATCCTTCAATAATTTATCAGCAACTTCAATTAGACTTTTAATCATTGCTGAAATTTCTTTACCAAATTTACCATTTCTTTCAAAAATTTCATTAGTAGTGGAATATTTTTCATCTGTATCACTTAGTGCTGTTACTACTTCAGTTTCAAGTAGTTTACCCATGTACGGCTGAATTTTTAACTTTGCCATTATTTCCATTGCCAATTTTTTGAATTCATTGATAATTTCCGGATGAGTTTCACTTAACAATGACTCCCAGTTGTATTCCAAAAAAAATGCAGTATCTTTGGCAGTTGCAACTATTTCCTTGATAGCTTTTTTTCTGTCCTCGGGGGATAGGTGCATTAAAACAAATCTTTCGTGAGCAAAATCAACGGAACCTTCTTTGATTGGTAGATTTTTTACGTCACCGCGAACGAAAAATATATCCAAATCTTTTTCTTCGGCCGAACGTTTCATTGTTTGAAGATGGCTTGCATTGTAATCAAGGGCAATGTATTTTCCTCCACGATTTTCTACCAACGAACCCATTTTTTGATCCGGGCCCGAACCAACATCCAAAACTTTTTTATCAGCAAGGTCAATACTTTCTAAAGTTTTCGCCGAGGCGTAAAGGGGGTGAGTAAAGTCAGTATTCTTTAATCTTTCCAGTTCATCTTTTAATTCAATTTTTGTTTCGTAAATGTTTCCTGTTGGTTTTTCTCGGTTCATATTATTAATTTACTTGTAAGGCAGTTACCATGCTTAATGCATTTTTAGCCATAATTATAATATATTTTAATCAAATTTATGGTTTTTGTCCACTGTTTATACTATTGACATAAAAGGCCAAATCATACAGTTGTGTTAAAGTAATTATATATGTAATAATTATTTATTTTTTAATATAATCATATGTCTAATAGAGTAATTCATTTTGAAATTCAGGCCGATGATCCTGATCGTGCCAGTAATTTTTATCAAAAAGCTCTCGGCTGGAAAATAGAAAAATATCCGGCCGCAGAAGGTAGCGGTATGGATTATTGGATGCTTTTTACCGGTGAAAAGGGGGAGCCGGGTATTGGCGGTGGTATGTATAAAAGGCCGGCCGACAATAAATTACATACCTATGATTGCACGATAGATGTGGACGATATTGATAAGGTAACAGAAGCGATTAAAAAAAACGGCGGAAAAATTCTTAAAGAAAAAGAAAAAATGGAGGGAATTGGCTGGATCGCGCGCGCAGAGGATACGGAAGGAAATATTTTTGCGATAATGCAGGCAGTTGAACCAAAACCTTAATTTATTTACAAGTAGCAGCTTGGAGACAAAAAATCCCGACTATACATTGGGATTTTTATGTGTGTTAAATTATATGTTCCGAGACTTGGATTCGAACCAAGATAAACGGATTCAGAGTCCGTTGTCCTGCCATTAGACGATCTCGGAGTGTTTGTCGTTCAATCTATTTTTTAAATATGCTCTGCCGAAGCCAGTTTTGAGCGATTTTTCCCTTGCTATTGCCGCATCTTTATTTAAACAAGCTTCATAATAAACCAATATTAAAGGCTTCCGATTTTTTGTAGATTCTACCAAGCCATCATTGTGTTTTTTTATTCTACTTTTTAAGTCATCGGTCCATCCAATATACAATTCGTTATCTTTTTGGCTTTTAAGAACGTAAGTGTAAAACATATATGCCGTTAGACCTGCCCGCATTGCTACGCAAAGCGTTGCAGGCGGGCGATCTCGGAGTTTAATTGTTTATGGAGCTGCCGCTTTCCAAATTGCTTAAAACTGATTTGTCTACTGTTTTTACGAGACTCCAACTCCAGCGGTGGTTTTTAAAAACTGCCGGATTGGAAATATAATATTTTTTATTATCTCGCAAAAGAAAAATTTTATTTGACCCGTTAGCTTTTACGATGGTTTTTGGCTTGGTAAACAATACTCGCGGTGGTCCATCGGCATGTTTAGTTTTGTGGTCAAAATCATGAAGAGTGTCCATGATTGTAGCATATTTATAGTGAAAGTCAATGCCGTCCGGTAGTTCAGAATCATTTGCCAAGAACTCTCCTTTGGCATCATCAAAACCAACAATTGCCATCACATGATAAGAAGATCCGCCACGGCGGAAGCGATGGCGGGGATTTTTTAGGTCGTAGCCATAGTGTAGGGAAATAACCGGACGTCCGGCCCGAAGTTCGTCTTTTATTTCTTCAAGTGTAGGGTTATCGATAATTTTTGCGTCAAAAGAAGTGTAATCGTTAATTAATTTTAGGTTTTCAGCGGCGTTAGTATCACTATTGTATCCAAAAATTTTAGTTTCGATACTAAACAAAGGCAGCATCTGATTTTTTGCTTCAACTTTTTTTATTATCGCTTTTGGCTTTTTAAGATAAAAATTTTCAACGGCGATAATGCTGGCTTCCTCACAAGCGCCGCTCCATGGCGCAACCCAAACTCCATCGGGGATTTCCCAAAGAAACGGAACCGGCAGGCTAATTTTCTCAACGCTTGCTGCGTGAGATAGAGTTGGAATTAGTAAAAAAAATACGGCCAAGCTGGCGATATATTTCATAAATGTATCAGTTAACGATTTCGCCGCCAAATTCCGCGGCCAAATTTGAGACCTCAGAATCTTTATTATTATTTACTACTTCTGAAACGTAAAAAGATAACCGGATTTTTTCTGAAAAAACACTTTGCATGCACTCTTCTAGTAACTGGCGATTTTTTGTGGTTTCTAAACGATCTTTGTGAATTGAAAAAGGAACAGCCACTCGAACTGTATTTCCGTTTATTTCACTGATTGTACATGATGCGAGTATAAAATTCAGTGATGGAACGGTCACCGAGGCTTTATCAACTACGGTTTTCCATTTTTCACGCACCATTTCTACTGTGGTAGTAATATTTGAGTCGGCAATATGAGAAATTGCTTGCTTTATAGTGTTGGTAATTTGTGAAATTGCGCTTTTATCCGGCGCGTCGATTTTTTTAACGATCAAATCCGGCTCAGGCTTGTTTGTAACAGTTTCTTTCTTGATATTTTCGACGTGAGGTTCTGATTGTTTCGGATTATCCAAATTCCCAGGTGAAGAAATTAAATCGTAAATTTCAACTGCAAGCAACTCAAGCGGTAATTGCGGAAGGGGTGATAATTTTATATCCGCCTTGCGTTTCAGAGTTAAGTCCATAATCAAAACAATTCTTTTTTCACCAATTGCTGAACTGATTTTTTTTAATTCTTTAATAGTTTCATCATTGAAATCGGTATTAATCAAAGACTTGTCGGTATTTAGAGATAATAGTAATGAGGCGCGCAAAAGCTCAAGCAAGTCGTGGGCAAACTGATTTAAATCAACACCTTCTTCAACCATTTTGTTTACCAAGGTTATTGCTTTTCCTGGCGCACCCGCAGTTATATTTTGAAGATATTCAACCAAATTTTCGGTGGACGAAAGCGGCAAAACCATTTGAATGTCTTCAACCGAAATTTCTTTTAGATTTAATGAAAGGATTTGGCCGAGCAAACTTTCGGCATCGCGTAAGCCGCCGTCGCTTTTTCGAACAATTCGCTCTAGAACTTCTTTTTCTACTTTGACCTTTTCATCGCCGCAGATTTTTTTAAGTCGGGCGAGCATTTTATCGAAAGGAATTTTTTTGAAAACAAATCTTTCACAGCGGGAAATTACTGTCGCAGGAATTTTATGCAATTCGGTGGTCGCTAAAATGAAAATAACATGAGCCGGCGGTTCTTCAAGAGTTTTTAGAAGTGCGTTGAAAGCCGAAGTCGAAAGCATGTGCACTTCATCGATTATAAAAATTTTGTGTTTTAGTACCGTCGGCATAATGCCGGCGTTTTCAATAATATTTTCGCGGACATTATCGACACCGGTTTGAGAAGCGGCATCAATTTCAATAATATCAATGTGGCGGCCATTATTAATTTGTTCGCAGGCTTGGCATTCGTTGCAGGGTTCGAAGGTTCCTTTTTTTCGTTTTTCGCAGCTGACAGATTTTGCGAGCAGTCTTGCAAGTGTGGTTTTACCAACTCCGCGCGGACCAGAAAAAAGATAGGCATGAGAAAGTCGATCGGAGGAAATTTCATTTTGAATAGTTTGAGTAATTGTATCCTGACCGATGACATCGGAGAAAACAGATGGACGGTATTTTCGGTATAGTGTTGGCATAGAGTTTCAGATTTTGACAATTAAATAGTTTTGGTGCAGATTATATTAGTCAGCATCGAACACCATCGTCCAAGGAGGTTTTATGCCTTTCGAGAACGTTCTGATGCACAAGCCAACGGGAGATGCGATTCTTGTCCAGTCGCCAGAAATTCTCACTCACCTCGCAACTTACAGCGAGAGCCATTCGAAAAGCATTATTCGAGCAGCGGTCGGTCGGGCGAGCCTCTTCAGGCTTGCCGAAATCGATTGGTACTTGAAGTGCCGGGTTTTCTCAGAAAATGAGATTGAGGCTTTTCAGGAATGCATCTTCAACTTGGTCGTAACAATTGCTCGAGAATTTGCACCGATGAACGATTCGGTGGTGCGGAATTGCCCCGATTATGGGGTTTCTGTGGGTCATTTCCGTAGTAACTGCTTCCGGGTTTCGATTGTTCGAAAACCCTTCATAAGGTGCTGACATAACGCCGCCGGCTGAAAAGTCCTTCTTGGACTACTCAGCCGGCGGCACTTCTATTTTAAATAGTTTAACATATAATCTCATTCGCCCTGGCAAAGAATTTCATTCTTTTCGCTCTCTCATTTCGATTATAGAGACGCTTCGCTAACGCCGGCCGAAATTCCTGTACTTGAGCCAAGTTGTGAGCGTTCCATTATTTCTTCTTCTACCAGTTCTTTTGGCCTGCCGTATTTAAGTCGGGAAAGTTCTTTTATAGCAGCGGCCAGTTCTTTGTTTCCAGGTTTTGGCGGATATGTCATCATATTAAACGGCCTTGCGGCCGTATTGTCAATAAGCATCTTGGTATAAGCGGTGTATTGTTCTACATTAACTAAATCGTAGGCGCCAAAGACTGGGGCAAACTCCTTTGAAAGCACTTCAGCGTCTTCTGAGCCGATGCGGAATGCTACTACCGTGCCGGCATTCGCAAGTACTGAATCGCGCACTGCCTTACTGCCTTTGTTATCGACTAGCTGGTTAAGATATTGATTGGCAATGATAAGTTCAAGCCGATATTTGCGCGCTTCTGATAAAATTGTCGCAATTGAGTCGGTAATAAAGTTTTGAAACTCATCGATGTATAGGAAAAAATCATTACGTTGTTCTTCGGGAAGAGAGGCTCTTTCGAGAGCGGCCATTTGAAGTTTGGAAACGATAATCATGCCAAGCAGATTGGCATTAATTTCTCCGACTAAACCTTTGGAGAGGTTAACTAACAAGATTTTTTTCTTATCCATGACTTCTCGGAAATTAAAACCGGAACGGGATTGGCCGATGATGTTGCGGATCATTTCGTTTTCAACAAAGCGACCGACTTTTGAAATTAGATAACCAAGCATTTCAGATTTGTGGAAGTCTGAAGTTTTGGCCATCTCTTTTTCCCAGAACGATCGGACAACCGGGTCTTTCAAAGTTTTTAAATATTTTTTTACAAAAGTTTCATCGGTGAACATGCGCGGAATTTCGGCAATGGTGCCGGGGTGTTCCATATCGGACATGAGAGTCAGCATGACATTGCGCATGTTGTGTTCAAACATCGGGCCGATCATGGATGGGTCAGTAACCATTTTATAAAAAATGGCGATCATTTCTTGGGTTGCAAAATCTTTCTGTTCTTCGGTTTTTACTTCAAGCATGTTAAGTCCAATTGGGCGTTCGGTATCAGCCGGGTTAAAATAAATTACATCATCGACTCGTTCTTTTGGCACATGTTGCAATACATATTCGACAAAATCACCGTGCGGATCAATAACACAAACTCCTTCGCCATTTTGGATATCTTGAACGGCAAGATTTTGGATAAAAACAGATTTACCGCTACCGGAGCGACCAAGTGTATATAGATGTCGGCGTCGGTCGGCGCGCTTCATTTTTACAATTGTTTCTTCACCGCGATAAACTGCCCGGCCAAGGGTAATTCCTTCGGTTGGCATATTGGTTGGGGGAGGGGCTTTGCGTGCGCCCAGCCAGTTGATATGCGGGGTTTCAGTAGAAGCTGTGGGCGGGTGCCAGAAGCTTGCCATTTCCTCGGTGGAAGCGATAAAATTTTGTTTCTCATCAAAGGAACGGAAAATGGAAGCACTGATTATTTCTCCGGGTTTTTTTGGAACGGCGGCGCCAAATGAATTACCGTATCGATAAATATTATATTGGCTGAAGGAGTTAAGAATGTTTTCAAGATTTAACTGCGCAGTTTCTTTGGTTGCGGCCGAACTTATAATTCGCACCGAAATTTGTAAACCACCATGGCTAATTTTATCTTCCATGTTTTTTATCATTTCTTCTTCCATTTGGGTTAGTTGGTATTTTTCCGGTTGGCCATTTTTTGAATTATTATTTTTTGTGGTGGATGAAAATTTGCTAAATTCATGCAAAAAATTTCCGAGCCAACCACGACCCATGATGGATTCAAATTTATGCCCTTCTTTTATTTCACGAATGAGGCGCGCTCCTTCTTGGCGCCAAGAATTGTCGGCCGGGCGAACAATGTATTGAATTATTGCTCCTTCATTTTCACCAATTTTACTGAGTGGGTTTAGAATCGCAACCAAGGGGTCGCTTTCAGTTTTTTTGTAGGTACGAAAAGGAAAAACCGATTTATATTTAAACCAAAGATGCGCGCCGACAATGTGGCTTTCGGGGCGAAAAATATTATAATCTGGTTCATTAGAAATTTCAGCGTGAGGGTATTGAGCGTGGATTTGTTGTTTGATAAGGTCGGTAAGACGCTCCGGGACCGCGACGTAGAAAGAAATGGTGTTTTTCTTGGTAACGATTTCAAAAGCAAAATTATCCGATCGGCCGCGTAGCCAAGTTAGAAAACCGTGTTCTGGTTTTAGTCCGGCTACCGCCGAAAAAAGAGTGTCGGCGACACCAATTTGTTCGCGAATTTGTCCGAGGTTGTCATCACTGCTGTGCGACTGAGAATCAGATCGTTTTTCTTTTGGAACCCGAATAAGTAAAATTGTTTTATGAAAAGCTTTGCCAGTTTGCCCGCGGGCGTGAAAAATGGCCCGCAAGATTTGAATACTGGCCAAAATTAAAATAATTCCGGCAATGAAAAGTAAAATATTAAAAAAAATCTGGTCCCCGAGTAGGGATGCCAGAATAGTATTGGAAGAAATGGTTCCAAAGTTCATATGGTGTTTATTTTCTCTTGTGAAGTGCCAAGATACGGTCGGTTTTTATTTTTGCTTCTTGTTCAAGGAAAAAGCGATTGATTCCGGGCAGCATTTTGAGCCATTCCATAATAAGCTGGAACACTTTTTTTACTTTGACATGAGTTGAGCTGAGCAGATCGGCAATTTTTTTGGCGGTTATTTCACCTTTAATTTTAAATTCTTCTTTAGCGATGGGGGAGAGCCGGCTATAAGCTTCGCCGACATTTTCTTCTAGGATTTTTTCTATTTTTTGAGCGACCGGGTCGCGAAGCGGTGGCAAAACATGGCTGACCGGACGATGATGGAGCGGTTGTTTGTGTTGAATTTCTGTATCAGTTTTTACTTCACTTTCTTTTTCTATTTTTTCCGAAATATTTTCACCTTTTTCACCGGCACTAAAATCCGCTTCCAAAGATTGGTATTTTTCTTTATTTATTATCGGGTTTTGTTCTTTTTTTAAATCTACCATACAAGAATAGTATAGCACATTTTAGGCGAGCCAACAACACTTTTTTATCATGGTTGTCGCCCTTGGTGGAATTTGATATAATATGACTATTAGATAGTTTTATTGATAAAATTTTTCGTTCGAAATGAATTCATTCATTGCGCACGCTTAATTCCACTATGAAACATATTCGCGAAATACAACACGAAAATTTTCTTTGGGTGAATGTCACTAAACAGAGTGAAAAAGAGCTGGCAGAAATAGGGAGGCGTTTTGATTTCAACGTAAATGATACGGGTGAATGTTTACCACCCTTTCAGCGTCCAAAGATGCAAAAGCGGCCACATTATTATTTTATGGTCTTGCATTTTCCAGTTTTTGACCGGGAGACTCGCCGGGTAAGTTTTACCGAAGTGGATATTTTTCTTAACCCAAATTATCTTGTTACGGTTCATAATAGTCAATTACCGGCCTTGGAAAATTTCTTTTTGGAATGTGAAAAGGATAATTACAAAAAATTTCAGTATTTTCGCGGTAGTATGGCGCAAGTACTTTTTGAGTTGCTTAGCCGCATGCTCGACGCGGTCTTTCCAAGCCTGCTTCATATTAATGAAGATATTAACTCTGTCGATCAAAAATTATTTGGTAACCCTGATGAGCGAAAAATGGCAAGCGAAATTTTGCGTTTAAAAACAAATATCGTTACTTTTCGCCGTACTATGCAGGGCCATCGATCGGTAATTGAAAGGTTGCTCATGTATGGTGATCGGGATTTGCAGCTAGTTTCTTTTCAAAATTATATTAATTCGCTGCGTGAATTTGTATCGGAGATTTGGCACATGCTCGAAAGCCAGAAGGAGAGCATCAATGCTTTGCATGAAACCAATGAATCAATTGTAAATTATCGCGCAAGCGAGGTGATGAAAATTTTTACCATTATTTCGGTTATTACTTTTCCGCTTACTCTCATGGCGTCGCTGTTTGCTATTCGCGCCGGAGGAACGCCATTGGTAAGCGATCCAATGGGTTTTTGGATGATTTTTGGAATAATGTTTTTTGTGGCCGTATTAATGGTCGCGGTATTTAGAAGAAAGCGCTGGATGTAAAAATAAAACCGTTAGCTTTCGCTACGGTTTTATAGCCCGTTATAATTTGACGGGTTTTTTAATTTTATGATTCCTCTTCGTCTTCTGGTTTAATAATTTTTTCGCTTTGCAGCATCTCACCGGCTTTTGCGTCGCCAAATAGTTCGTCCATGTCTAAATCCTTTTCATCAAAAAGCGGCTCTTCTTTAGATTTAGGAGCTTGGAAGTTTTCTGCTCCTGGTGGAGTATATTTTTCCGGCATATGCTTAAGATTAAAAATTATATATTATTTTAAACCAAACTCTTGGAGTATTTCGGGTTTGATAGGGGCATTGCCTCCAGCAACCATTTTTTCAAGACGTTTTAAATTATTTGTGATCACTTCTTTGAGTCCAGGTGTTGGGCTTTTTTTATATAGTTGATATTGTGAATAAACATCTCGAAGGCTAGTCCCCCAAGTAGATCTGAACATTGATTCACTCTTGATTGTAGAGCCTTTAAAATTTATTTTGTCGGTAGTAAGTAATTCGTTCGCTAGATCTTGATATGTTACACCAATCATTTTGCTTTCCGTTGCTGATATTTGTATTTTTCCTTCATGTGTTTTTGTCTCGGTTAATTTGTGCGTAGTTTGAATTTCTGGGCGATTGATATTTACGCGTTCATCAGCGACAGCTTCTGTCCCAACACTTAATGCGGCCGCTGCCAAAACCCCGCGACCCCATTTTCCGGCTTTTTTACGAAGGGAAGAAAGAGGATTAGAAGATTCATTCTGATTAGCAAGTTTAACTTCGCCGGGTAGGTCCTGTATAGTAGTTTGCGGTATCTCGCTTTTCCAGGCTTTCATTTGTACTACCTCTTCCGATGTCGCATTTTCGACCGCTTCGTCTATTATGTCATTTTCAGTTTTATCAAATTTATTTTCGTTAGTTTTTAAATTAAAATCATTAATCTCGTTCATTAATTCAGTTGGGATGTGTTTTTCGGTCATACTATTAATAATTATAATTTTCTCACTTTTGTTCCATCTTTACTGTCTTCTACCTGATATCCCAAATCTTCCAGTTTGTCGCGCAAGATATCGCTATCTTGCCAGTTTTTATTTCGTCTGGCTTCATCGCGCTTTAATACTAAATTTTTAATTTCTTCAGGAATAGCCTGCACTTTATTAGAATTCTCAATTTTTTTAACATTTTCATCAATATCTAAACCCAGAACCTCGTCAAATTTAAGCAGTGTTTTATAATTTATCTTCAGGCTTTTTAAAGCCTCCCAAATTAGGCCGAGCGCCGCCGGAAGATTCAGGTCGTTATAAAATTCGTTTTCTACTTCTTCAATAATTTTTTCTTCTTTTATTACGGAGGAATTTCTTTTTATTTTTGCCGCAGTTTGATAAAGATTTTTTAAACCCGTTTCAGCCGCCTGTAAGGCTTCGAAAGAAAAGGCCAGCTGTTTGCGGTAGTGGGTTTGTAAAACAAAGTAACGGTACGCAAGGGGATTAATACCTTTTTCTTTAAGTGCGGAAATTGTAATAAAATTGCTGCCAGACTTGGCCATTTTATCTTTGCCAAGCACCAAAAACTCACTGTGCAGCCAATAGTTCGCGAGCTGTTTGCCTTCGGCGGCTTCGCTCTGGGCAATTTCATTAGTATGATGAATTTGAATATGATCAACGCCGCCGCAATGAATATCAAAAGGCTGGCCGAGGTATTTGGCGGCCATAGCCGAGCATTCAATGTGCCAGCCCGGAAAACCAATACCCCAAGGGCTGCCCCATTCCATTTGGCGTTCGGTATTTTTTGGTGAAAATTTCCAAAGCGCAAAATCAGTTGGGTTTTTTTTCTCTCCCATATCGACCCTTGCTCCGGCTTCCAATTTTTGTCCCGCGAGCAAAGCCATCTTTCCGTAATCTTTTAGTTTGGAAGTGTCAAAATATATGCCATCGCTAGTTTTGTAGGTAAAACCTTTTTTTTCTAATTTTTTTATTAAAGCAATTTGTTCTTCAATGTGGTCGGTGGCTTTGGGGTATTTTGTCGCTGAAAGAATATTCAGCTCGTTCAAGTCGTTAAAAAATGCTTTAGTATAAAATTCGGCGATGTCCCAGGCGGTCTTACCTTCGCGGGCGGCGCCTTTTTCCATTTTATCTTCTCCGGTGTCGGTATCTCCGACCAGGTGGCCGACGTCAGTTATATTCATGATGTGTTTTACTTTTTGTCCGCTATAAAGTAAAACTCTTTTTAAAACATCTTCAAAAATAAATGCACGTAGGTTGCCTAAATGAGCATAATTGTAAACAGTCGGGCCGCAGGTGTAGAGGCCAATGGTTTTTTTAATTGGTTTAAAGTCTTCAATTTTTCGATTAAGAGTGTTATAAAATCGAATTGTCATATAAAAGCCAGTTAGTTATCAACAGGATTGTAGCATAATAGACGAATTTTTGGTATACTTATCTCATATGTTTTTCAAGAAACCAGACGCATACATCGGAGTGGACATTGGCGCCGGTGGAATTAAGATTGTAGAATTGAAAAAAGAAAAAAATCGTCCGGTTTTATTTACCTATGGTTTTACTCGCCAGCCGCAGGAAATTCATCGGCTTCTAGCCAAGACTGAACTTAAATCAGATTTTTCTGCCGCTTACGCAAACAACCTTTCCTCGGACGAAAATACCAAACAACAATCATTTTTTCAAATTGATCAACAGCAGGTTAAGACTTTTGGTAAACTTCTTCGCACGGTTTGCGCCGAAGCGAAAACACAAAGTAAAATCGCAGTCGCCAGTTTGCCGGTATCTTCGGTTTTTCATGCCGTTGTTACGATGCCAAAAGTAAAAAAAGAAGAATTTGACCGGATTTTAAATGCCGAAGTAAAAAAACTTTTACCTTATCCGCTTGAACAAATGGCTCTTGAGCATGAAATTTTCCCCGGAGGAACCGATGATACTTATCATGAACAAAGAGTTTTGGTAAACGCCGCCCCAAAGGCGCTGGTGGTTTTTTATACGGAAGTATTTAAAGAAGCCGGTCTACAACTTGAATCTCTTGAACCAGAATCAATCGCTCTTTCTAGAGCGCTCATTGGTCGTGACACTGCTACTGCCATGCTCATTGATATTGGCGCTGAGCGCACTAATTTTTTTATTGTCGAACAGACTTTCCCAATTACTCATCATAGTATTGAGCTTGGCGGTGAAAGAATCAACCAGATTCTCGCGAAAATTTTGGGTATCGATATGAGTATGATTAACCGGGTAAAAAAGGATTTGTTCAGCCATATTCTTGATGTAAAAGAAAATCATACTTTAGGAAAAGAAGAATTTTTAACTTTATTTTCTCAGGTTATTGATCCAATCATTAAAGAAATCGAATACAGTCTTGAGCTGTATACTCGGCAGAGTAACAATCGCGGTAAAAAACCTGAAAAAATTATTCTTTCCGGCGGTTCAGCTTTTTTCCCTTATTTGGCCGAAAAAATTAGCGAAAAATTTAATATTAAATGTTATGTAGGTGATCCGTGGGGGCGAGTGGTTTATCAAGAGGGTTTAAAACCTGCTCTCCGCACAATTGCGCCGCGCCTCGCGGTTTCGATTGGTCTCGCACTTCGGAATGTGTTATAATCTATAATATTATAAATATGGATAAAAAGACTATTAATGTTTTGCTGGTAGAAGATGATATTTTTCTTTCCAGTATTTATCAAAAAAAGTTTGAAATGGAAGGTTTTAAAGTGACGCCGGTGGATAATGGAGAAAAGGTGCTCGCTGAAGCCAAAAAGAAGAAGCCGGACATCGTCCTGCTCGATATTTTATTGCCAAAGCGAGATGGGTTTTCAGTTTTGGCTCAACTAAAAGAGGATGCTGAAACAAAAAATATTCCGGTTATCCTTCTTACTAATCTTGGACAAAAAGACGATGTTGATAAGGGTCTCGAAGCGGGTGCGGTTGATTATCTTATAAAGGCGCATTTTAAACCTTCAGAAATTGTTGAAAAAGTTAAAAAGGTTCTGCATATCTAGTAGTCAAGAAATGTGTTATAATGTTTTTGGAAAAAAGTATTTAAAATAAATTATGAATAGACGCGGCTTTACTTTGATCGAACTTCTAGTCGTAATCGCTATCATTGGTTTATTATCAACAATTATAACCGTTGCAATGGGTAATGCGCGATTGAAAGCTCGGGATGCCAAACGAATGTCGGATTTAAAACAAATCCAAACCGCCCTGGAACTATATTATGGTGATCAAAATGCTTACCCGGTTGGAAATGGAATTATTTTGGGAACAGCAAAGGCCGGAGGAACAGCGACTGGGTCCTATGCTTGTTTAGATCATTCCGGTTTTCATGTCGTAACTGCTTGTACAGATCCTTATTTGGGAGTGGTGCCAGCCGACCCAAATGATAGCGGCAGCTTGGTTTATACTTACACGGCGGCTTCAAGCTCATTTAATGTTACAGCTTCACTTGAAGGTCAGGTAAACGGTTTGTCGGGTGCGATACATCTTTCGCCTTCAGGAATCGGTTCTGGAATTTCCCCATAAAAAATATGAAGAATACAAATTTTGGAAGGGAGGTGACAATATGAAAATGAATAAGAAAGGTTTTACTTTGATCGAACTTTTGGTCGTCATCGCCATTATCGGTCTTTTGTCCACTCTCGCGGTAGTTGCCCTCGGCAACGCTCGTGTGAAGGCTAGAGACGCTAAACGCATGTCAGATCTTAAGCAAATTCAAACTGCTTTGGAATTATACTACACCGATCAAAATGCTTACCCAGCAGGTTCAAACGTAGTGTTAGGACCTCTGCGAAGCCCAGCGACTACAGCAACAGGCAACTATGCTTGTTTAGATAACGCCGGTTGGCACGCAACAGGTTGTGCTAACGCTTATATGGGTAGCGTTCCAGGCGATCCAAATGATACTGGAGCTCTCGTTTATACCTATAATGCAGCTTCCAGCACATACACTGTCACCGCCACATTGGAAGGTACAGTTAATGGCTTGTCTGGTGGAGTTACATTATCGCAATCAGGAATTACCGACTAATCAACTTTTCGAAAGGTTGACCCCCCGCTACAAAAAGCGGGGGGTTTTGTTTTAGGTAAATTGTGCTATAATATCACCAAATTATTCCTATGTTTATTGATATTTATTCGCCGGTAGTTTATTCGTTTATTTTTGTTTTAGGCCTTTTGCTTGGTAGTTATTTGAATTCGTGGATGTGGAGAATACATGAGAAAAAGTATTGTTTTGGCGGGCGCAGTATGTGTGTTCATTGCGAACGAAAACTTAGTTGGTTTGAAAATATTCCTTTATTTAGTTTTTTATTTTTAAAAGGTAAATGCCGTACTTGTGGAAAGCCGATTCCGAAATCTTATTTTTTAGTGGAGCTTGCTACCGGTGTAATTTTTACCTTGGTTGTTGGACATTCGGTTGACTTCAATCTTTCTGCTATTCAATCGTTTCGCGATCTATTTTTTTCCGCTCTGCTTATTGTAGTGTTTGTTTACGACGCAAAATATCAACTCATTTTACCGAGTGTAATTCTACTCGGTTCTACTGTCGGGTTGTTTATAAATATAAAATACTTAGTATACGACCCGTATAATTTAGTTTTTGGCGCGTTAATTTGCGGCGGTTTTTTTCTGTTTCAGTTTTTGGTTTCAAAAGGTAAATGGATCGGCGGGGGAGATATAATGCTTGGTGCTATGATGGGTTTTTGGCTGGGGTGGCAAGCGGGGCTCGCGGCGTTATTTATCAGTTATATTTTTGGTGCGGTTTTTAGTTTAGCGTTGATTGCTTTGAAGAAAAAAGAAATGTCTTCGGCCATTCCGTTTGGAACTTTTTTATCGATTGGGACATTTGTGGTTCTGCTTTGGGGTAACGAAATTATTAGCTGGTATTTGCGGTTGGTCAGGTATTAGAATTTAGGTAAATAAAAAATCCCCATTAGGGGATTTTGTTTTATAAATAGATTAGGGGCCGCATGCGAAATGCATGCGGCCCCTGCTTGAGGTGCGGGTTTGAGCCGCGGATCTGCGTACTACGAGGAACTCGGAGGCCGCAAGTGATAATACACTCTCATATTCTTGAGCTTTTGTCAAGATATTGATATAATGCCCTGGTGGATAAATGATAGATTTTGGCTAAGATAAGCCGATAAAATTATGCCTATTTCCAAGGACTTAAAACAGCGGGTAGACAAGCTTCGAGCTCAGATTGATGATTTACGATATCGCTATCACGTTCTTAACGACCCCGAGGTAACGGACGCCATGTATGACGGCCTCATGGATGAACTGCGTAAAATCGAAGCTGAGTACCCAGAAATAATTACTTCGGATTCACCAACTCAACGGGTAGCCGGAAAACCGGCGGAGAAATTTGAAAAAGTTGAACATACGGTCACGCAGTGGTCTTTTAATGATGCGTTTGATGAAAAGGATATTATTGATTGGCAGGAAAGAATATTAAAAATATTAGAAAAGGAAATGGGAAGTCGGCCGAAAGATTTAAATTTCGTTTGCGAATTAAAAATTGACGGTCTGCACATGGTGCTGACTTATTTGAATGGCAAACTAGATACAGCCGCCACGCGGGGTGACGGCAAGGTTGGTGAGAATGTCACGCAAAATATTCGCACCTTTCAAAGTGTTCCACTGGTTTTAAAAGAACCGGTAGATATTATTGTTGAGGGTGAGGCATGGCTCGGGCGCGATATGTTAAAAAAAATAAATTCTGAGCGGGAAAAAAATGGTGAACCATTGTTTGCTAATCCTCGCAATGCCGCCGCCGGCACCATTCGCCAGTTGGACTCAAAAATTGTCGCGGAGCGAAAGCTAGTCCTCACCACTTATGATATTTCCAGCGAAAATACGCCGGAAACTCAAGAAAAAGAATTGCTTCGCTTAAAAGAACTTGGTTTTAAAACCGATATTCATTGGCGGGTTTGCAATACCCTTGCGGATATTTTTAAATTTTACGCGGAGTGGGGTAAAAAGAAAAATTCTGAACAGTTTTGGATTGATGGGGTGGTAATAAAAGTAAATCAAAAAAAATATCAAAATGCGCTTGGGTTTACCGGCAAGGCGCCGCGCTGGGCGATTGCATTCAAATTTCCGGCCGAACAAGGAACCACTAAAATAAAAGAAGTGTATTGGCAAATTGGCCGCACCGGTGCTCTTACACCGGTTGCGTTTATGGAACCGGTAAAATTGGCCGGAACCACCGTAACTCATGCCACTCTTCATAATTTTGATGAGATTGAACGCCTGGGTGTAAAAGTAGGTGATACGGTAGTCGTTGAAAAAGCCGGCGATATTATTCCAAAAGTTGTTAGAGTTTTGGAAAAAATGCGCACTGGTGAAGAGAAAACTATCAATAAACCAAAGAAATGTCCGCTCTGCGGCGGAGACGTTGGAAAAAAAGACGCGGGAAGTGTCGCGATTTATTGTTTGAATAAAAAATGTTTTGCGCAGGAACTGGAAAAAATAATTCATTTTGTCGGTAAAAAAGGTTTTGATATTGATCACCTGGGTGAAAAAATTGTTGAACAATTGGTAGGGGAAGGACTAATCAAAGACGCGGCTGATTTGTTTACGCTGACCGTAGGAGATCTTGATGGTGTGGAAAGATTTGCAGAAAAATCGGCTTTAAATTTGGTCGAGGCGGTAGATAAAGCAAAAAATATTTCCTTGCCAAAATTTTTAAACGCGCTCGGCATTCCGGGGGTTGGCGAAGAGACCGCTGTCGATCTCGCGCGCGAGTTTGGAACATTGCAAAAATTACAAAAAGCCACTTTCGATGATTTGCAAAAAATTTACGGCGTCGGCGGAAAAGTGGCACAGTCAGTAGTTGAATATTTTGGAGATAAAAAGAATTTAGAATTGATAGAAAAATTATTTGCGAATGGAGTTAAAGTTTACAAACTGGCTGCCGAGGCGGGTGGTAAGTTAACAGGTCAGAGTTTTGTATTAACTGGCACGCTTTCAAGTCTGAGTAGAGATGAAGCAAAAGAAAAAATCCGGGCTTTGGGCGGCGAGGCATCTGAGTCGGTCGGAAAGAAAACCACGGCCGTTATTGCTGGAGAAAACGCGGGAAGTAAGCTAATCAAAGCTCAAAAACTAGGTGTAAAAGTTTTGAATGAGGAAGAGTTTATCAAAATGTTAAAAATGTGATATAATAAATCAACTTTGAAAATAGGGGGATGCCATTAATAGCATCACCGGAAATATAATAAATTATGGCAAAGTATATTCGTTGGTTTAAAGATTTACGTATTGAAGATATTCCTCAAGTGGGTGGTAAAAACGCATCGCTTGGTGAAATGGTTGCCAAACTGGCTGTAAAAGGAGTTCCGGTTCCAAATGGATTTGCGCTTACGGCAGATGCTTACCGATTTTTTATTTCTGAAAATTTACTCGATAAAAAAATTAAGGAAGCCGTGACCGGACTTGATACCAAAAATGTTCGCGCTCTATCCACGGTTGGTTCCAAAGTTCGTAAAATGATTCTAGAAGCAAAGTTTCCAGAAGAAATGAAGAATGAAATAATTTCTTCCTATAACGAACTTTCAAAAATGTGCGGCGTCGAAGATGTTGCGGTTGCGGTGCGAAGTAGCGCTACTGCCGAAGATTTGCCGGATGCATCGTTTGCCGGTCAGCAGGAAACTTATTTGAATGTCCGTGGACCCGAAGAACTCATGGATGCAGCACGAAAGTGTATTTCGTCACTCTTTACAGATCGCGCAATTTCTTATCGTGAAGATAAAGGATTTGATCAAATGGCCATTGCGCTTTCGGTCGGTGTTCAACAAATGGTTAGGTCCGATATCGGCACCTCGGGCGTTATGTTCACATTAGACACTGAATCCGGATATAAAGGGGTTGTACTTATTAACGCAGCCTATGGTCTAGGTGATTTTGTTGTGCAAGGTTCGGTAACCCCGGATCAGTTTTATGTCTTTAAAGAAGGTGTTAAACTCGGCCTTCCTGCTGTCATGAGCAAGCGCCTCGGCAGTAAGGAAATAAAAGAAATGCATGGCCCAGGCGGACGCGGTGTAAAAGAATTTAAAGTTAAATTGGCAGATAGAAAAAAATTCTGTATCAATGATGATGAGGTGCTCGCATTGGCCAAATGGGGAATGATTATTGAAGAGCATTATGGACACCCGATGGATATTGAGTGGGCCAAAGACGGCAACACCGGAAAGATGTATATCGTTCAAGCCCGTGCTGAAACCGTAGCATCCCGCCTTTCAACCACTCTCATGGAAACCTACAAACTCGGAAAACGGAGTAAGGTTTTACTTACTGGGTCGGCTGTCGGCCAACGCATTGGCCAAGGTAAAGTTCACATCATCGATTCTCCAAAGCAGATGAAGAATTTCAAGCCTGGAGAAGTTTTGGTTACGCGTATTACGGATCCGGATTGGGAGCCGATTATGAAAATTGCCGGAGCCATTGTTACGGAGCAGGGCGGCAAAACATCACATGCGGCAATTGTCAGTCGAGAACTCGGAATAACCTGCGTGGTGGGTGCGGCAGATGCCCGGAAAATTCTAAAACGCGGTGAGGTTGTCACAGTTTCTTGCGCCGAAGGTGAAACTGGTATCATATATGAAGGTCTGTTGCCATTTGAAGTAGAAAAGACCGAAATTAAGAAGTTTGATAAACTTCGAACCAAAATCATGATGAACGTTGGCGACCCGGAACGTGCCTTTGCTCTATCGCGTATTCCAAATGATGGCGTCGGTCTTGCTCGCGAAGAATTTATCTATACCGATTTCATCAAGATTCATCCGATGGCCCTCATCAATTATAATAAAATTAAAGATAAGGCCGTTAAAAAACAAATAGATGAATTAACTGTCGGTTATACCGACAAAGTGCAATATGCTATCGATAAGCTGGCTGAAGGTATTGCATATATTACCGCGCCATTTTATCCGAATGATGTAATCGTACGTTTGTCGGATTTTAAGACCAACGAATATGCGACTCTGATTGGCGGACACGATTACGAACCAAAAGAGGAAAACCCAATGATCGGCTGGCGCGGCGCATCGCGTTATTATGATGAAAAATTCAAGCCTGCGTTCAAAATAGAATGTGAGGCTATAAAGAAAGTTCGGAATACTTGGGGCATGAAAAATCTTATTGTCATGGTACCGTTTTGCCGCACCGTAGAAGAAGGCAAAAAGGTTTTGGCAGTAATGAAAGAATACGGTTTGGAAAAAGGAAAAGACGGCCTACAAGTTTATGTAATGTGCGAGATTCCAGCCAATGTTATTTTGGCTAAAGAATTTTGTGAAATATTTGATGGATTTAGCATCGGTTCCAATGATCTTACCCAGCTTACTCTTGGAGTAGATCGTGATTCGGCGGTGGTAAGTCATGTTTATGACGAAAAGAATGCTGCGGTAAAGAAATTGATCCGCGAAGTTATCAAGGTTGCCCACGAAAATAAACGACATGTCGGTATCTGCGGACAGGCGCCGAGTGACTATCCGGAATTTGCCGAATTCTTGGTGCAAGAAGGAATAGATAGCATTTCGCTTAATCCCGATACTGTTCTTAAAACCCGTGAACGTATCGCTGCGATGGAAAAGAAAGTCGGCACTCGGCCGAGCGCGCCGGGTCTCTCGGTTGCGGTTAAGGCGGCATCTTTCTTTGGGGTAATTGGCGTATCGCTAATTCTAGTTGGTTTTACTTGTCAAAGTGTCAGTAATGCCGAGATAGAACAGCGGGTGCAATCGGCGGTTTCCGAACAAGTGTTGCAGGTCTCACGTAATCTACGCGAGCGCTACGAAGCAATGCAAGCGGAACGCGAACGAGCCGCGAGACAGATTTATGCGGAGGAAAATGACTATGTAAAACTTCAGTTAAGTTTTCCAGCAACCTGGCACGTGGAACACCGGGTTGGCACTGCCGGTTTTATTTCTCCGGAAGGAACTAAGAAATTTAGTTTTTCAAAGGTGAAAAAAGCCGATCCGGCAAGCGCATTACTCGTTGCGACTAGTACTTGGAACGGTTTTGAAACAAAAACTTTTAATTTAAAAACCGCTTCTACTAGTGAAAAAATTATCGATCTATATCCTTTGGGTTATAAAAAAAGTACGTATTTGATCCGCTTCAATGGTGAAGAGGGGGTCTTTGATGGGATTTGGAAAACTTTACAAGTTAGCATTCCATAAAAAACCTTAGTTAATAAAAAAATCCCGTTGTATAGACGGGATTTTTTAGTTGCGTTAGGTTCTTATTGGACAATAACTGTAGAAGTGGCTTTCTTGCTTGTATCAACATTGCTAGTTCCAATCACGTGGAAAGTTCCAGTTGTGGAAGTGGCCGTGTATAGGCCTGTTCCATTGATTGAGCCACCGAGAATTCCTTCAAAGATGGACCAGGAAAAAGTTGATGCTTGTAAGGCGTTGAATTGATCAAGAGCGGTTGCAGTAAACTGTGTTGAACTGCCGCTATTAACTGTAATTGAGGCAGGGGAAACAGATACTGAAGTTAAGGTCTGGTTTACGGTCACGCTCACGAGTGAGGTCGTCGAGAGTAATCCGGAATCAGTAATTGTAACCTGCAATTGATAATTTCCTGCTGAAGTAAAGGTGGCAACAGTGTTTTTAGAGGCATTGGTGCCATTAATACTAAAGGTTGGAGCGGCTGAAAGTGCTGGTTTACTGACGGTTGACCAGGTATAGGTGAGATTGTTTTCTCCACCATCATCAGCTCCGAGAACGGAGAGAGTGGTGCTATTACCGGTTAAGATTGTTGGGGAGGCAGCTGCGGCGGTAGTAACGGTTGGAGCTGCGTTTGCTGTAACTGGGTTAATAATTACGGTAACTAAACTAGATGTTACAGAGAGTGATCCAGCATCGGTAATAGTTGCTTGGAATTGGTAAGTACCAGTAGCGCTAAAGGTAGCAACAGTGTTTTTAGCAATGTTGTTTCCGTTTACACTAAAGGTAGGATTCAAAGCAGAAGCAGGCTTGCTGACAACTGACCAAGTATAAATTAGATTCGCTTCACCGCCATTATCTGCACCGAGAATGGACAAGTTTGAAGTTGTACCCGTTGTTACAGATGGGTTCGCAATTGCAGCTGTTACGATCGTTGGAGCAGTATTAGTTGGGGTGGTAGTTGGAGTTAAGTAAGCTGAGCGAGCGGCTTGAACTGCTGTAATGAAGTTTTGTTTAGCAGTTGTCATTGCAGTTTTATAAACCGCAAAAGCTTGCTTTACCGCATCGATGAATGCGACTGAGCTTGAAGTGTAGGTGCCACGAGGGACAGTAACTTTAAAGTCATCATCGCCTTGGTGTAATTTGAACTTTAAATTTACTGAATTTTTTGTTCGGTTTTTACCAACTTCTTGAACCTTGACCATGTTTTTGTTGGTAAGAATTTTAAGTCGGCTTGAATCATCGTCCGAGGTCTTAACAAAGGTTACCACGGAGTTGTTATTTTTATGTTCTTCGTTTTTTCCCTTGTTGTTATCATTTTTGGCCAAAGCAGGGGAAACGGCGACAATGGACGAAAGTGTCATCGCGCCGATAACTAATGAGGTAATTGTTTTATTCATATATTAAGCTAATTAAGGTTTGTCTTAAGGAATTAAGAAAGATCGACCTTTTCACTATATTTCTACCCTAAATAGCCTTAAAAGGTTACAAAAAAAGCAAACCCGCCAGGTTTTGGCGGGTTTGGAAATTCGCGGTTGAATTGGAGACGCAAATTTAAGATGTATATAGTTTACCACAACGACTAGTTGCTGTCAAGAGTATTTCTTGTTCAAGATTATTGAAGCGGGTATCCGGCTTTGCGCCAAGCGAGGATACCGCTAGTCACATTGTATAATTCAATTGGTAGATTTAGCGCTTCAAGCTGGGCGACTGCAATTTGGCTTCTGCCTCCGGACAAACAATGAATGTAGAGCTTTTTAAAGCCTTTTAGTTTGTCAGTATTATTTGCGACCTGATCGACAGGGATATTGATTGCGCCGGAAATTGCCCCTTTTGAAAATTCTTCCGGTGTTCTCACATCAATAATAGCGCTGTCGGAGGGCAGTCCTTTATTAATAAGATCCATTAATTCTTCAACTGAAATTTGTTTTCCAGTCATAAAATGAATGATGGGTTAGTGAAATATTAAGTACTCCACAACGATCATTGCAGAAAATAGGCTGCCAAAAAAATTAGCAATAACAACAAATTTATCTTTACGTTGTATGCCGTAAGCTACCCAAAAAATTGACTGGATAGTAAGTAACGAAAACATTAAAATCGAAACATTTTTTACGCTTTGTGTCTTCCAAATTTCTATAACTTGTGACGGTAATCCCAAGAACATGTAAGTAAGTGAAATTGCAAGAGTTACTATGCCTAACTTATTTTTCATATTTTTGAGAAAAAAACCTATATATTTATCTAATAATACACTAAATATACAATACGGTCCACCGGACTGTTTTAGAAATAAGGTTTAACGAGTTTTGATTATTTTCTCTTTTTGAGGAACATTGTTTTGAGTACAATTGTTGTTTTTCCGTCTTTACATTCTATCGCTTCGGTATCTGAAGTTAAACGAATATTCTTGAATACGGTACCAATTTTGTAGGTGGTAGAAGAACCGCCTAATTTTAAATCTTTATTTAGCTGGACGGAATCTCCCTCGTTTAAGATATTCCCATTACAATCTTTTGTTACGGCTGTTTCTTCGGACATAAGTATTATTAATAATTAATAATTTAATCTATCATATATATTAAAACGTGTAAACTTCGACCAAGCATTAATATACAGCAAAATATTGAGAGATAAAATATTAATTATTTTTTAGAAGAAATAATTTTAAAGGTGCTACTGCTTTCATCGGAAGTTGTTGTTGTAATCGGTATTGAGGGGTAACTGACAATTTCCATAAGATAATTACCGGTTGGGTACATATCTGAAATTTTCCAGGTTGTACTGCCGTTATTTTCCAAATTAATAAAGGCGATCGGATCAAACTCTTGTCCCTCTTTTTGAAGCGGGGGCGGAGGAACACGTCTTAAGTGGATTGAAATTTTATATTCTTTGGGAATATTTTCTGATGACCATTTTATTAAATGTGTTTCTCCGGTTTTCCATTCTTCCCCGCCGTTTGGAGAAATTAAATTTATTGATTTTATCTGGTCTGGTTCGCATTTTTCTTCCCAAATTCTTAAGCATTTTTGTTTTGGTTCGCACCAACTGTAGCCGGCTGAACCAATACAACCATGAGCATCTCTATCCGCACCAACGAGAATCGCTTCTTTTGGCTTTAAATTAGATAAATATAGCAGGTAAAGTATGCCTCCGATGACCATTATAGTAATAAAAATCGTGAGATAAATGTACTTTTTCATATGGTTTTAGTAGGTATACTTCTATCGTAGTTCATCTAATTTTTTTTGCAAATAGTAAAAGGTGATTAACTTTTTATTGATTATAAATACAAAGCCAGTTGTTTAGGACAACTGGCAAACCTGTTGGGTTAGATTAGCACGTAGCCCTTGCGGGTGTCGGTGCGGAACTGGCCCGAGACGGGCCTCTGGGTGCTGGTGAAACAGCCTTCGAACTTCCAGCTTTCGGCGCTGGCATCTTCGCGCGTCAGCGAGGTGATGTTGACCGACAGAAGGAAGGTCTTCATCTTGTCATCGCGCTGACAGCGAAAGTAGAGCGTCTTTGGAGGTCTCGTTCTGTTCTCGAACAGCGCGAGCATGAGGTCAAACTTCGACGGTCCGTCGACGATGTTCACTTGAGTAGCCATCCGGCAACTCCTTGGTTTTGTATCCTTTAAAAGGGTAGGATATTGACCCTGTCATCCTATGAAGGGACCGTCTATTCATCCGAATAGAACAAAAAATATTATCATAAAATTGCCATTTCGTCAATGCTTTTTTGCACAACAAAAAAGCAGTTCTTGCGAACTACTTTTTATGCGAAACTCCCTGGCGGGTCGGACGGGACTCGAACCCGCAACTTCTGCCGTGACAGGGCAGTGCTCTAACCAGTTGAACTACCGACCCAGGTGAATTGTGCAAAGATTATATCTAAAAAAAAGGCGATTGTCAATGCGAAAACAAAAAGGGCTCTAGAAGTGTCTGACAGTAGGAATGAAGCGAAGGAGGGGGCGCTTCATCCACGTGCCAAACACTTTCAGAGCCCTTATTTTAATGTCGTTATTTAACCAGATTTCGGACCAAATGTCAACGGTCGTCAAGTGCTAAAAATGTGGATAATTAAGCCTTGGCCGAATCGACAATTTTCTTGAAAATGGCCGGGTGTTCGCGAGCGATTTGAGACAATACTTTACGGTCAAGATCAATCTTTTTGGCTTTTAAAAGGCCCATTAGACGACTGTAACTGATTTCATATTGGCGAACAGCGGCGTTGATACGAATTTGCCAGAGGCCACGGTTAATGCGCTTTTTGGCGCGACGGCCGGCGAAGGCGTACGCTCCGGCTTTCATCTTGGCGGTCTTCGCAACTTTGATTTTAGATTTACGTCCCCATTTGTAGCCACGAGTGTGTTTTAATATACCGCGTCTACGTTTGGCATGGAGTTTGCCACCTTTGATACGTGTCATAGTGATTAGTTGTTAGGTAAATTTCGGTTCATAATTCTGTTCCAAGCGGTACTCATTACAACGTCAGATTTTTTGTTGCGGCCGACATTGCCGGTTTCTTTGGCGTTAAAATGATTTTGTCCGCCCATGCGCTTGATGATTTTTCCGGTCTTAGTTTTTATAAATCTTTTTGCTGTTGCTTTGTGTGTTTTTAGTTTTGGCATAAAATTAATTAAGATTTCGCAATAATTGCAGTTACTTTGTTACCTTGTCGTTCGACATCTTGTTCCCAACGAATTGGCACAACTTCACCGACTTTTTTTACAAATAATTTTAGCATTTCAGTGGCTCTCGCGCCTTGTTGCATTTCTCGTCCGCGCATAATTATTTCAATTTTGGCTTTATTACCATCATTTAAAAATTTAAGCGCTTGGTTTTTTCTGATTTCCAGATCATGTTCGCCGATGCGTAATGAAATACGTACGCCTTTTAATTCTACAATATGCTGATGTGCTTTTTGTAGACGGGCTTCTTTTTCTTGGTTGTAACGGAATTGACCGAAGTCAATGATTTTGGCAACAGGCGGATTGGTGATCGGGTTTATTTCTACTAAATCCAAGCCTTGCTCCCTGGCTAAGAGGAGAGCCTTGCCGGTTGTCATGATGCCAAAATTGTTACCCTCGGTTCCTAAAACCAAAAGTTCTGGGGCGGTAATTTCCTCATTGATCGCATAAACTTTTTTTGATTCTTCTTTTTTTCTACCGCGTGATATACGCATAATTTTTCTTGTGGAAGTGGCGAGAATTGAACTCGCGTCCAGAAGATGCTTAACGCACCATCTACCTACATAGCTTTCTTGTTGTTTCGCCTGTCTCTCGTAAGAAAGCGAAAGTGAAACAGGTTAGTTTGAAGTATTTCGTCAGTTAGCGGTCATTCCGCCGCTAATAGACTACACCCGGATAGTGACACCATTTCGCACTGGTCGGGTCCCGGCGCGGATGATGGGCGACGGCCCTTAGGCCATTGCCGGAGCAAAGGTGCTGAAAGCGTTAGCTACAGATGCCTTTACTTTTGATAACAAGTTTGCACTTATTATGTCGCCCCCAGGTATTTACGAGGCTATGGAGGCCACCTCGGTAGGCAAGTGAATTAAACGTTCCCTGTCAAAGCCGGTCACTCCCGTATTTTGAATCTTTTTTTAGCTCTCGGTTTAAATCACGTTTTTTTATCGTTTCTCTCTTGTCAAAACGGTGCTTTCCGCGAGCTACTGCTATTTCTAGCTTTATAAGACGGTTACTACTATACACCCGAAGAGGCACTATTGTCAAGCCTTGTTCCTCGGATTTACCGCGTAGATAATTGATTTCCCGCTTGTGTAGGAGGAGGGTGCGACTGCGGGTAGGTTCGTAATCGGGGAGTGGTCCCGCAAACTTGTAAGGCGAGATGTGGGCGTTGGTTAAAATTGCTTTTCCATTATGAAAAGTAATAAAAGTACCGGTCAGGCTAATTTGACCGGCACGAACGGACTTAACTTCTTGTCCAGTAAGGGAAATTCCCGCTTGATAAGTATCAAGAATTTCATAATCAAACCGGGCTTTTTTATTTTCAGCAAAATTTGTCATAGGATTATTTTATCAGATTTTAGCGGAAAAGCAAGGCAAAACCCGGTAGGGGGTTTATTTATTTCTTACTTCGGGTTATACTTTCTGTGATTATATGCCCGATCGAAGACTAATTTCTATTCATCCACGCTTGGCTGTCATTTTTGATGTCCTATTTTCTTTTGTTTTGGTATGGTGGCTGACTAGCGTTCACAATTATTGGTTGGTAGCAGCCTGGTTTGCAGTACGACTTATTTGGTGGGCGGGTTTAGTAAATTTTGTTTATTATCCTCCGTATATTAGTCGTTACAAACATTTTATTTCATTATTTTTGTGTAATATTGGAGCGGTAGCATTTTTGGTTTTTAGTGATCCGTCAAATATTTGGATTTCGCAATTATTGACAATAATAATGTCTGCCACGAGTTTTTGGCTTATTCCGACGCGAGCCGACAGTTTGTCGATAATGGAAAAGCCACATCGCCGCTGGAAATTTTTTATGTCTCTTTTCGGAATTATTGGCATCTGGCTTTCTGTTTCAGCCCTGACGATTTTTCAAATTATAAATGGACAAAATGTTGTTTGGAGTATTTTACTCGCCGGAATAATTGTTACGGCAATTAGTGTTTGGGAATGGGCTGAATATGGTGAAAAAATAAATAACAAAATGATCCAATTGGCCGGGGTCATGCTTTTGATTCTAGTTGAAATTGGCGGTATTGTGTTTTTATGGCCAATCGGTTATTTTGTTAGTAGCTTTTTTTTGACCTGGGTCTGGTATATCACTTGGTTGTTATTTCGATTTAATTTATCCGCCACCGGGATTGATTGGTCAAAACAGAAGTATTTTCTGGTTTCAAATTTATCGTTAATGTTGATTTTTTTAGTATTTATTGTTCGCTGGAAGTAATCCTATGTTCCCTCCACACTTACCGCCGCCATCATCAAGTTTAGCTCGCCATCGTCAGTGGGAGCGCCTCAAAATTATTATTGCCGCATCGGCCTTTGGAATTTTGGCAGGGCTTTCCGGTGCCGCGGTTTTGGTGGGTTGGATTTGGCCGCTGGTTATAAATGACGACGGCTATTTTTATAATAATAGTTCTCTGTCAATTCCGCGCGAGCAGCTACAAGTTAGGGCTCAAAATAAAATTAAAGATCAAATTTTTTCCATTTATCGAAAAGCGACGATCGTCGGCAAAGTTAGTTATTTTTCTGAAACCGACAAGGTGACAGATGGTGTAATGAGTGTTACATCAGGCTGGTTGCTTTCGTATGTTCCGACCTTTGATGGTCGAACCAAAGATTGGGTTGTAGTTGGAGCTAACGGATCGTTATATTCTGTCACAAGTTCTCTTTTTGATAAGCGTACCGGTCTTGTATATATAAAAATTCAACCCCGAATTAAAAATTCAAATGTTTCTGATCAACAATTCCGGGTAGTTACATTTAATAATGGCCTAAGTCAGTATGATGAAGTGTTTGTTTATCAAGAGGGCCGCTGGCACAGCACAATGACATCTGGGCAAGTTGCTAGTTCAGAAAACAGCCACTTAGATACTGCTTCAACATACTTGTACAACCTTAGTGATTCATTTAAAAACGGCTCGATTGCGATAGATTCATCGGGTAATATGGTTGGATTTATTGTCGGCGGGGGAGCGGTAATGTCGCTTGTAAATGAAAATTATTTTTTAAACGGAATTGATGATAAAAAGCAGATTATTTATCCGAGTCTTGGTGTGGAAGGTTGGTATAGTGATGAGAAATTATTAATCATAAACGAAGAAAAAATTTCGGGTTTTATTGTTTCAAAAGTTGTTGGCAATCGGCAATTTTTTCAAAAGGGAGATGTAATTCTTGAGATAAATGGCCGCAGCGCCAACCGGGAAAATTTGTGGTATAATATGGGCGCGCAGCGAGTAAGAGTAAGTATTTGGCGAAACGGAAATATTATTGAAAATCAGGTTCCAATATTGCAATTATAATTTATTTTTTTATGTTTAGTGTTCTCAGAAAACATTTAAATTTATTAATTTTGTGGGGAGTAATTGTCGCCGTTTTAGCCGGGGCAATTTCTTTTGTGTTCCCGCTTCAATACAGCGCGGTAAGTCAAGTTTTGATTATTTCACGCGATCGAGCTGGAGTTGATCCTTACACCCAAGCCAAGTCCGCCGAAAGAATCGGTGAGAACCTCGCGGAAGTTATTAAGACCACAGATTTTTATGATAAGGTAATGGAATCGACAGCGGTTTCTTTTGATAAAGATAAATGGAAAAATTATAGTGAGCGTCAGCAAAGAAAAAATTGGCAGCGGGATGTAAAACCGGAAACTGTTTATGGTACAAGTCTGCTTAAAGTTACTACGTATGCGACTACACCTGATGAAGTAAAGAATTTTTGTAATGCCGTTGTTCAAACTCTCACCAGCCGGGGTTGGGAATATATTGGCGGTGACGTTGTTTTAAAACAGGTTGATAATCCTTTAGTTTCAATGTTTCCAAATCGACCAAATGTGGTAGCTAATTTTTTGGCCGGATTTGTAATTGGTTTCTTACTTTCGGCTTTGTGGATTCTTAAATATCGTCGACACACACATTTTGGCAGAATTTAGCCAAAAATTGATCTCAAAACCCGGTCTATTTGGCCGGGTTTTTTAGTTTGTGCTATATAGGAGTAAAGACTGCAAAAAGCTCTTGACATTTTCGCTAATTTATGATAAGCTGAGCAGTTCTGTGTGATAAGGTATTTTTGGATAGGCAAGCCACTTTAGTACAGGTTTTAGGGAAGAAAACCAGCTTTGAGCCGATTTTCTTTCCAGAAATCTGTTTAGTATATCTGGACTGTCCTGTTTTACAGGACAGAGCTCATTTTACCAACTAGGGAGAAAGCAAATGATGAAGCCAGGCGAATATACTTCAGCGCTTTTGGTCCAGCTCCGAGAGATCGGCATTGAAACCAATCACGAAAGTGTCAAGTCCGTGCTTGATTTCCTCACGAAAAAAGTCAATCAGCAGGAGATGCTGGAACACTTCAACGAGCTCACATCGGCGCTCGATAGCCTGCGACGCCCTCATATTCCCGAGGACCATCACAAGGTGATGAAGCAGAAGGCGCTGAAGGCTTGGGACGATATTGTCGTTATTTACAATACGTCTCTTTGTGAGGAAGTGCCAACGACTCATCAGGAAGAGCCCAGTTTTCATACGGATCACTCCGCCGTTCCACACGACGAGCCGGCTCACTTTCATCACGAGCCATCTCGGTCTCATCATGCGAAGCCGAAGAAGTTCCCGTGGGTTTGGGTGGTTGTCTGTACCATCTGCACCGTCTTTGCTTTCATGATGGGGAGATCTGTGTTCCCCGACATGGGTGCGGCATCCAGCTTTGCTACGGCCGAGCTCAAGAAGAAGATCGCTGATCAGGCGAATGAATTCGCTCTCGAGCGAAACGCCTGGAACGCAGCTTGCCTTGCAGAGCAGATCAAGATCTCGGAAAAGACCGCGATCACCTCTGCAGAGGAATTGAAGAATCGTCTCGGTTCGAAGCAGAAGCAACCCGAAACCACTACCACCCCGTAAAGGGAGAGGAGAAAAGATGAACAACATCGTTCGCTTCGCAGTTGCTTTCGTTTTCATGACGCTCGCGAGTAGCGTCATGGCCGAGTCGGCGGCACCGGCACCCACCAGTCTCTCGCAGTCCGAGATCGACAAGATCGTCGGAAGGCACATGCCCGACAAGATTCAGGTCGAGCTCACGCCGGAGTCCGAGGACATGGTCGCCCTCAAGTCCTGCCAGAAGACCCTCGGTGGTCTTCATGTCAGCGCGCAGTGCTGTGCGGACCCGAAGTGCGTCCGCAAGGCACTCAAGAAGAAGGTCAACCAGGACAACGAGAAGCGCCGCACTGAAATCAATCGGAAGTTCTGCCGGCAGTATGAATACCCGGAAGAGCTTTGCAACGATCCGGAGCAGGCGCGCCATGCTGTGCTCGACTACCGCAAGCAGCAAGCCGACATGAAGGCGGTCGCCGAGGTCGTCGCTCGTGAGAAGGCAGCTTCCGAAGCTCGCATCCGCGAGGAAGAGGAAGCAAGGAAGAAGGCCGCGGACGAAGCGTCCGCAGCAGACTCCCGCCGCAGGATCTATGGCCCACTTGAAGTGGTCGACACTCGACCGCCTCCGGTGATCGTCACGAAGCGGTCAAACTATCTCGAGCTCGGCTTCGGGCTGGGATGGATTACCGATGGCGCTGTCCTCGGAGATGTTCAGCTGAACTATTCACCTCCGATCCTCGGGGATCGGTTGCTCATCGGCATTGCCGGTGGTGGGGCGGTCATTTATCACGACCGTCTTACTCTCGGCAATTTCAGCCCGCTCTTCAGAGCCGAAGCGAAGGGGAAGATCCTCTTCAACTTCGTGAACGCTCTTGATCGGGAGTTTCAGATGGGCATTGGTCCGTCGTTCACTCGCATCGGAAGATGGGAGATGGACAAGCTCACGGCCAGCATGCCGGGAGCAACTCTCCGTTTGAAGTTCGGCGCTTTCGTCGCCGAGGGAGAGTGGGCCCACAATTTGGGCCCGAAGGACGGATACCTGTCACCAGGAAGCAGCTTCATTGTCCGAATCGGCTTCAATGCCGCGGACGTTGCCCTGTCCCGATAGGGCAAAATCGTATTTTCTAACGCTTTCGAGCGTTAAAAGATCGATCGGATCGGTCCTTGCGTCAAGAGGCGCAAGGACCTCCACTTCTGGGAATAAAGAAATTTATTTTCAGATAGGAAAAAGAATTACCGGGTTTTCATAATGGAAGCTCGGAAAAATCTCACCCGTTAAAGGGGAGAGAAGGAGCGATCATGAAGAAGTTCGCGCAGTTGTTCACCATCGCCATCGTGGCGATGTTCACCCTCCTCCCCGGCTGCGGGAAGGACTACGAGCACGGGAAGAAGAAGTTCCACGATTCCTGCGCCCTGAACAGCAACGAGTGCGCCGACGGCCTGGTCTGCGGCAACGAGCGGGAGCTGAAGGGCATCTGCACCACCTGGGACGTCGCCCGATGCAACAACGGCGTTCAGGACTATTCGGAGTCGGATGTCGACTGCGGATGGTCTTGCCGGATGGCAGAGCCTCCCAACCTCTGCGAGGTCGGGAAGAAGTGCGTCTTCAGCGCCGACTGCGACGGGACCAAGAATCTGGTCTGCGACAGCGGAGTCTGCAAGACTCCGGGCACCACGCCTCCGAACAACAACGTGTGCAGCAGCTCGAACCCGTGTCCCACGGGCCAGAACTGCGTCTCGGGCGTGTGTTACGCTCGAAACTTCTGCACCCCGGATTGCACGTCTGGTCACGTGTGCATCGACAACGTTTGCGTTGTCGGAACGGCGCAGTACATCCTTTGCGCCACGCCCACGACGAACAGCGTCTTCACTTGCTGGGACCAGTTCATCGCCGGCAAGAAGAACGTCGACAGTCAGTCGGTGTCTGCGAATTCGCAGATCTGCTGTCCTGAAGCCTCCGGCTCCTTCACGGTGCCGAATGGTACCACCGGTACCTATACCGGTTGGCAGCATGCCAGTCCGTCCCGGCCTTTCCAGACCTGGACGAACGACAAGCTGGAGACAGTCACCGGTGGCTTCTTCTAGCCACAAGTAGCTCTTTTCATCGCATAGGTTCGCCTATGCAAATTGCCATCAACTCTTCCGAGAGTTGATGGCAACCTTATTCTAGCCATAACTAATCTTGTGACTAGAAAAGGAGAAACAAGAAGTTCGTTGAAAACTGAAGTGAAACAAGAATTACCGACTTTCATGTGAAAGCCGGAACCATTCCTCGCATGAAGTGAGGAGAAGGAGCAGCCATGCGGAAGCTCTCGTTGTTTGCGATGATGATCGCAATGCTGACGGGTTGTCCGAAGATTCCCAACGGTCAGCCCTGCAACCAGTACCTGGAGTGCTCTTCCGAATTGCCCTGCGGACCCGACGGCAAGTGCGTCGGCAGGCCTATCGGTGCAGACTGCACCGGATCGGACCAGTGCGCCGACAACAACACATGCATCGTCACCGGCACCGCGACGGTGGGCAAGTGCACCCTGCAGACCTGCAGCCCGCCCTGCCGCGACACCATGACCTGTGCACCACAGCCGCTCGAATCGAACCTCTGTGTTCCTTCCGAGCAGTTCTTCAACGGTGCGCCTTGCACCTCGAGACTCCAGTGCGTTTCGTTGCTCTGTCCTCTCGAGGCCGGCAGAGTGTCTGGGTGGTGTGTCGGTCGTCCCGATTACGCGTTCTGCGGAGTTGGGGATGACAAGTGCTCAAGCGGAAAGTGCGACCGCACTACCCAATTGTGCATTCCGCCGACAAGCTGCAACAAGTCGTGCCTGCTCGGCCAGGATTGCATCAACAATGTCTGTTACGATCGCACGGACTTGGCGGTTGGCATGCCCTGTCACCAGGGAAGCAACTGCGAAAGTGACACCTGCACCAACGGCACCTGTGCGCCGAAGGTGAATTGCACGCCGATCTATTCGCCGGCTTCGTCCGTCAACTGCGGGATTCAGATCCTGCCGAACAACGGATGTGGTACTGTGCCAAACGGCACCGGTACCTACTGTGCGACTGGCACGTGCAACGGCACCACCTGTGTCTCGGGTTGTACACCGACCTATCCGCCGGCGAACACCGTTGCTTGCGGGACTTCGATCCTGCCGAACAACGGATGTGGTACCACGCCAAATGGCAATGGTACTTACTGCGCGACCGGCGCGTGCAATGGTACGAGTTGTGTGGTTCCGACAACGGATTTCACGATCTCGGGTCCACCGACTTTGTCGGTAACCGTTCCGACGACAGGAACCGTCTCGGTTTCTGCAATCATCACGATTGCGACCGCGGACACCACGTCCAAGGTCGTCGCCCTGACTGTTACCGGAGCTCCGGCGGGTACTACTGCCAGCCTCAGCCCGACTTCCGTCACGGTTGCAAATTCAAGCGGTACTTCAACTCTGCTCGTTACCGTGCCCTACACGCTTGCGGCAAGTACGACGGGGCTTACCTATCCGCTCACTGTCACCGGCGTTTGGAGCGCTACCAGCCACTCGATGACGATCAATCTGGTCGCCTATACGGCTGGTGGTACCGGCAAGGCCAACGGTGCAACCTGCACCGCCCATACCGAATGCTCGAGCTTGAATTGCGGACCGCTTTGGTCTGCTACCAAGACCTGCAACGGTGATGTTGAGATCGACCAGACTCCACAGTCTGGAAATGCGTTCGACTGTCACTCTGGAGTCTTTATCCAGGGTACTACCAAGTGCGCGCCGGACCAGTTCCGGTTGTGCGTCAGTCGCACGGGAGTTGGTGTGCAAGTGTACACCGACACCGCATGGGATGGTGGTTACTATGTCGGAGCTGACAAGTGTCTCACCTCAGATCCGGCGAGGAATCATCGGTCCATGATGGAGAACGGCGATTTGACCGGCTGTTCTCAGCGGACCTGGTGGGCGCCAAACGGTACCACGTGCGTTTATGTGGTGCCGAACTACCGAGCCACTTGGAACGGTGGACGCGTCTACCAACAGTAGTGTTTCACTGAAGAAAACTTCCCAGACCGTTCGTTAACCATACGAGTGGTCCGGGAGAATTACTCTGCCGACCATTCATGCACCCGTGTTTGAACGGTCGGCAGCTATATATCGCTCAGCTTTTTGAAAGGTGGTCGATATATAGCCATAATTAATATATTTGGCTAAAATTACCCCGTTTTGGGGTTTTTTAAAATGATATTTTACTTTAGTATTTTGCTGAAAAATAGTATAATAAGCCCAGATTTTCGATTCTATGTTTAATGTCCCGCCATTCGCCGAAGGTTCAGCATTTACCTTTCTTCTGCTCGCAGTCGTGGCATTTTTATTTTTACTGATAGTTTTTTCATTACGCAAAACAGAGTACATTTTATATGCATTATTAATTTGGTTTCCTTTTGAAACTATTGCTCTAAGATACTCGAGTTCGGATTATTATGTATTTATAAAATATTTTCCGGAAGTCTTGGTTTATGGCACCCTCATAATTAGTTGGGCCAGTTATTTAAAAAAGAATCGTCATTGGTTTCCTGTTACGCCAGTAAACAAATATTTATTATTATTTTTAGGTATAACTTTAGTTTCGTTACTTACCAATTTATATAATCCGGCCGTTTGGTTTTTAGGTATTAGACAATTACTTCGATTTGTTTTGATATTTATAATTTTTATTTTAGAGAATTATTCCGAAGCGGTAATAAAGAATTTTTTAAAAATTGGTATCTATATTGTTGTAGGCGAATCGGTGCTGGCAATTATTCAAGCGATTTCCGGCGGTGTTCTTGATAAATATTTATTTTTTTCAGATTCCATAAATTTTGGTTCCATTGAATATGGTGGTATCGAACAAAATTGGGCACCAGGTCAAAGAGTATTCGCGACCCTTGGTCGCTATGATCGGCTTGGTAGTTTGCTTGCGACAGGTCTTATTATGTTATTTCCTTGGTTTTATGCGCTTAAGGATAAAGTTGCGAGAGAAAAATGGTGGGTTGCTTTTGTTCTTGGAGCAGTTGCATTAATGTTGACTTATTCGCGCGCTAGTTGGATTGCCTTTCTCGCCGGAATGTTTACCATTGGTTATTTTTTGATGAACGATCGCCGTTTATTTAGAATTTTAGCCGTCGGTGGTTTTATTGTTACGATGTATTTATTATTTGTCATTGTTACACAAAGCCTTGGCACGGCAGCAATAGATAAAACCGGTCGTCAGTCGATTCGAGATCGATTAGTAGAAACGGTAAGTCTTTATAGCTGGCAACAAAGCTACGAGGGTTATGGAAGATTTTTCTTTATTATTAATACTCCGCTCATGGTGGTAAGTCATTATCCATTGTTTGGCGTTGGACCTGGCAATTATGGCGGTGGAGTGGCGGCAGCACTCGATAACCGTGAGATTTATGACAAGTTGCATTTGCCGTTCGGTATTCAAAATATTTATGGTCAAATTGATAATAATTGGTTAAGTATTTGGGGTGAGCTTGGTACAGCGGGACTTTTTATTTGGATATTATTATTTAGGGAAATTTATCGCAGTGCGTATTTTGTACAAAGACGAACTGAGGATGTGATTCAAAAAACTGTTGCGCAAGGTTTATGTGGCGTGGTAGTCGCGCTTTCAGTTCTTGGTTTTTTTGGTCCATATTTTGAATTTAGAACACTCATGGTATATTTTTGGTTAATTGTCGGAATTGCTCTATATTATTTCCGCGAGCATCAATTTTCCTGGAATTTTTTGCGAGACTAAGATATGAACAGATTTTTTTGGAAAATTATTTCAATTATTTTTATCGGAGTGTATTTGACGTTGGTGCTTCTTCAAAACCAAACCAGCGCCGCGCCTCAAGTGGCGGCATATTATCTTGGTACTTTGCCGACGGATTCGACATCTATACAAAAACTCAGCAAAATGAATTTACTGATTCTTAGCCCAGATCAATTTATTGTTCGAAGCGAAATATTGGCTGCTGTAAAAAAGGTAAATCCGAAAATAATCATGCTCGCTTATGTGCCAAGTCAAAGTTATAATTTTAAATATTGGCCGGATGATTTGGTTTATAAAAATTTAAACGGCATAAAAGATGAGTGGTGGTTAAGGGATCGGTCGGGAAATATTATTTCCGATTGGCCGGGAATTCGCAATTTAAATATGGATCCGGCCTGGTCAGGGTATTTGGTTCAGTTTATAAACAATAATATTATTACTTTGCCGAATGTGGATGGGGTATTTTTTGATATGGTGAACGACACGGTTTCGTCTATTAATCATGGTGACGTGGTTTTAAGCGCCGTTTCAGCGGGAAACAAAACTTTAACGGATATTGAGTGGCAACAGCGAGTAAAGTATTTGCTTGAAAGTGCAAAAAATAATATTAGAACAAAATATTTAGTTATTAATGGCAGCTCAAACGAAGTTTTTCAGAAATATGTGAACGGCCGAATGTATGAAACTTTTCCAACTCCTTGGGAAAGCGGCGGCAATTGGAGCGCAATCATGACGGTAATGTCAAAAAACAAAAATTTGAATACCGCTCCGCAGCTGTATGTTTTTAATTCAAACAGTAATAATACCGGCAAACAAAATGATTATAAAAAAGTTCGATTTGGTCTTGCGAGTAGTTTGCTAACAGATAACGTCTATTTTGATTATGATTATGGTGATCAGAATCATGCCCAGCTTTGGTGGTACGATGAATATGACGCCGAGCTCGGTGGGGCGGCGGGGAACGCAATTTCAGTCGGAGGTAATTCGCCGTTTCAGCCTGATGTTTGGCGTCGTGATTACGCTAATGGTCTTGCGTTAGTTAACCCGACGGATCAAAGTCGCACCATTGATTTAGGTGGTGAATACGAAAAATTGATCGGCACACAGGATAAAGTTGTAAATGATGGATCGATTGTCGATTCGGTAACTTTGCAATCAAAGGATGGAATTTTGCTATATAAAACATTTCAGCGAGTGACCGAGGCTGTCTATGCGAACGGTTCCTTTTTGCGTTTTTATAATGTTACTGGAAAACGCGCCAGAAACGGATTTTTTTCGTATGAAAACGATCTTCCCGGCGGCGCAAAAATATTTTCTGGTGATGTAAATGGTGACAAGATGCTTGAAAAAATTGTTGTAACCGGACCCCGAATGGAAATATTTGATGAGAGCGGCGCACGCTGGTTTAATGACTTTCCTCTGGGCGGTAATTATAAGGGTGAGATAAATGTTGCTTTGGGTTCATTAGAAAATGATGGTCAAAAACAAATAATTGTCAGTGGTTCCAGAGGTGGAAAAGTAGTTCTGTATAATTATCATGGTGGAATTATTAATGAAAGCTTCTATCCGCTAGGAAAAAAATATCAGGGCGGTTTTTCGGCCGCCATTGGAAATTTTTACGGTAAACCGTCCATTATTTTTGCAACTAGCGGTCGTCGTCCGGCGGAAGTAGTATTTTTTGATAAAGATTTGAATAAAATATTAACTCGTTTTAGCCCGTTTGGAAAAAAATTTAATGGTACGCTGACTATTTCAGCCGGAGATTTTAATGGTGATGGTTCAGATGAGCTCGCAGTCGTAAAACAACAAAAAAATCCCGAGGTCGGAATATTTAATTTTTCCGGATCAAAGATTAATAATTTTATTATAACGGGTATTTTTGGAAATCAAAAAATCGGCCTGGCGGCCGTTAATTTCAACAATGAAAAAAAGCAGGAATTAATGATTACAACAAAAAATTAATCTCCTCCGATAATACATGCCACTGGCCCCTTCCATTTACGGCCGGAGAGTACTGCTTCTTTAAGGCCGACCACCGAGAGCGCGCTATTCGGAGAAATTTTTTCTCCGGTTTCTTTTTTTACAAGTTCAATCGCTTCGTTAATCTGAGCGTCACTCGCAATCCAACCGGCTCCATTTGAATTAATTATTGCTTTTGTTACGCTTTCTTTTCGATGGCCAACTTTATCAATTATTGCATCCGCCAAACTATTATTCAGACTGACTTTTGGTACCGTTTGATTTTGATTTTCTAATAAATAATTTATAATCGGATGACATGAATCAGTTTGAACAATGTGAAGCTCTGGATTTGTATGGGCAGCGTTGAAACCCGACATTATTCCTTCGGCGGCGGTTCCAGAAGATGCCGCTAAAAAAACGGCGGAGAGGTTTTCAATTTTTAATAGTTCTTCAGATAGACTCCGATAACCGATTAGCGCGAGTGGGTCAGTTGAACCGCGCAACCAGGTCGCACCGGATTCTTTGGAAAAATTAAGCGCGCTTTGTTTGGGGTTTTTAACCTGTTCAATACTTATGCAGCTGTCCTGTTTTGATTGTAATGTTAATAATTTGTCTTTTGTAACTCCTTCACCGACATAAATTTTTAGGGAAAGAGTGCTTGTAGGTTTATTTTTATTGTGTGCGACAACTGTAAGAAGGGCGGCGAGAGCGGCATTTCCAGATGAAGAAATAACAAATGATGTTACTTTTTTTTCTAAATATTCTTCAATCATTCGTGGTATGGAGCGGCCCTTATGTGAACCAAGGTGGTGTTTATTTTCAAACTTAAACCATACTTCGTTTTTTAATCCGAGTGCTTTAGCCAGATTGGGCATTGGTTTTTGGGGTGTTTTCATAATCTCTTGTCAGTTTTTATTGGTTGGTGTATAGTATTTCTTGGTTGAAATTATTTTAAATCCTAACACATATGAAATTAATCTGTCCAGAATGTAAAAATGACGTAAATCTTTCCTCTTATCCAAATTTAAAAGAGGGACATGTTATCGAATGCGACACTTGCGGTATAACCCTTCAGGTCAAAGATCTGAGTAAAGATAATGTAGCTGTAGAGGTGGTTGACGAAGGAAAATAGGCAGAACTTGATCCAGTCGTTCGCGAGCGACTGGATTTTTTAATCCAGATTTTTTACCAGATCTTCAATCATGCCGCGAAAGCCGTGGCTGCCAAGAAAGGCGATCGTAACATTTTCATTATTCTTATCGAGCAGATAACGAACCAATTCACCGTCGTTTTCAAAATATTTTACATTTTTGTGGGTCTTGGCGATAATTTTTGTCAGTTTCGTGCCTTCAATCGGTTCATCGTCACCTTCAGTGTGTTTAATTTTTGTAAGACGCGGAATTATTACTTCATCGGCACCTAGAAATGCTTTGTCGTAACCTGGTATTGCTTCGGGGCGGCGGTTGCCGGTATTTGGTTCAAAAATTATTATCAATTTTTTATCAGGATAATTTCGACGTAAAGTTTCAATCACGGATTTTACTTTGGCGGGAGAGTGGGCGATGTCGTCAAAAACATCTATTTTACCTTCGAATCTTTTTTCTAGGCGTCTTTTCATTCCCAAAAAAGTTTTGATATTTTCAATAATACTCTCTGCTTCAATGCCAAGAGAAAAAGCTAACGCAAAACAGCCGGTAATATTATCGGCCATATATTCACCTAGGCATGGCGATTCAATAAAATAACTTTTGTTATCGTGATAAATATTAAATTTTAGGCCGGTTGCATCTTCACAGATGGTGCCATAGCGGAAGCTGCAATTTTTGGATTTTCCGTAAGTGATTATTTTTGGTGAAAAAGAAATTGAATCAACTCGTTCCGATACTATGACTAGTCCGTCGTCGGGTAATTCGTTCGCTAATTTTTGAAAGGCGCGGTGGTAATCTTCTTCAGTTTTATAAATATCAGCGTGATCCCAAACGACTGCAGTTAATAAAAGATACTTAGGATTGTAGTGGCTGAATTTCGGCCGATTATCCCACCGGGCAGATTTATATTCGTCACCTTCAAGAATACTCCATTTTGATTCTGTGAGATGTGCGGCCGGGAGTTTGTTTTGGCTAAGCCCGCCGAACATGTAATTCGGATTATAACCGTTATTCAAATATATCCAGCTAAGGAGCGCTGTACAAGTTGTTTTGCCGTAGGTTCCGGCGCAGACAATAGAATTTGGTCGGACAAAATATTCTCCAACAACTTCCGGATAAGATTTGTAGGGAATGTTTTTTTCTTGGATGTAGAGCCATTCCGGGTTTTCAGAGCCGGCCACATTTCCAACTACAACTAAATCAGGAGTTCCCATTTTTTCAGGGTGCCAACCCGCATAAAAATCAATGCCATTTTGTTCAAGATGGGTAGAAATCGGCGGAAAAAATCCTTTATCAGAGCCGGTAACTTTCCAGCCGCGTTCTTTAAACGTCAAAGCGAGCGCGCTCATCGCGACGCCACAGATTCCGATAAAATGAATGTGTTTTTTTTCGGACATAGATTATTCCGAAATAATCTTTTTTAATTCGTTTAAATTATCTTTCCATACTTTACCGTCATACCATTCCATGCCTTCAAACTGCAATTTGTATGTATCAGTCGGTCGTTGGGCGGATCCAAGGTAGATATATTTTTTATTTGTTTCTTTTGCCCAGAGTATTGCTCGTAGCATCATACCGAGGCCAAGGTTCGGTATTGGTGAAGTAAGATCGTAAAACGGGTAACAATAGTGCAAAATTTCGTCGGTTTCAAGACAGATTGCATAACCGGCGATATTATTTTCGATTTTATACAAAAGTAATTTGTTAAAGTTGCTTTTTTTCCGGTCAGTCAGTAATTCTTTTATTTTGTTGGCGCTGAAAGTTTTTTCGCCAAATTTGGTATCATAAAAATCTTTGCCGAGTTTTCCAATTGACCAGTCGTAGGAAAAATAGGGGAGGCCTTTGTTTGTGATCTGAAGCCCTTCAGTTTTTTTTAAAATCCGTCGGTTTTCACTCGATGGTTCAAACGCAAGTAAATTAATTCGGACGCTTCGGGTTTGGTCCATGGTCCCGTGGCTAATTCGGCCAAAAAGAAAACCTTCGTTGTAAAGTGAATTTATGTTAGTGTCAGAAAAATCAGTAATTGTTTGTTGGTTCCATTTTAAATATGCCATATTTATCTAAGGGCGATCCAGACCGCAACAATAACCATAAAAGAATGTATTATCCAAAAACGCATAACAATTTTTTCTTCATTCCAACCGGCAATTTCAAAGTGGTGGTGCAGGGGTGACATTTTAAAAAATCGCCGCCCGAGCACGCGGCGAAAAAAGATCTGAGTAATTACAGAAATAATTTCAATATAAAAAATAAAACCGAGCATTGGCAGTAGTAAAGTTTTGTTAATGGCGATTGCATTAATCGCAAGCAGAGTGCCAAGACCGAGCGACCCGGCATCACCCATTTGAAAACGGGCCGGTTTAACATTAAAATATGTATAAGCGATGAGTGCGCCGACGGCGGTTGCGTTAAATGGTGTGAAAGCGGTACGGCCCTCTACCCAGCTAAGCAAAGTTAGTCCGAGGAAAGTGGAAATAAGGGCGCCGCCAGTTAATCCATCAAGTCCGTCTGAAATATTTACAGCGTTTGCAGTAAACATGACAAAAAAGATAATGATTGGAATGATTAATGGTCCAACATAAATAGAGCCATCAAAAGGAATCCAAAGTGTGTGCCAGCTCGGGCCGAGCTTAAAGTAGACCCACCAGGCAGTAACCGCGCCGGCTAAAAATTGTAAAATTAATTTTTCATGTGCTTGAACACCCCTGTCTTGTTTTGATCCGAGCAAGCTTGCGAGTTGTCGAAAAACGGTCCAAGGTAAACAAACAATGTGCCAAATCTTCATGTACCATTTTTTGTGAACTTTAATAAGAATTAAAGTGTGCTTTATATTTCGTAAGCGCCGTTTGCCTCCGAATACGTTGAGTAAATCATCGGCCGCGCCAAGAACTGCCGAAATAGCCATCGCGCCAATTGGCACATAAGTAAAGCGGCGATCCCAGTTAAATAAGATCGTAATAAGCGAAACTACAACAATCACCAAAAGTCCACCCATAATCGGAGTGCCGGCTTTATTTTTTCGCTCTCCTTGCAGAGTATAATCATGCTCGGCTTTTCTGACGATTTTGTATTTATAAAGTAGTGCGGTTAAAAGCGGAGCAAGAAGAAATGCTAAAACAGTAGATCCGATAAGAAATAGCAGGGATTGTTGTAGAAGTTGTAAGGATAAATAACCCGGCATATTAAAATTTCAATCTTCTTAATTCTAATATTTTTGCTTGTTTTGCTTCGAGGTATGTTTCGTTTTGATCATTTATTTTTTCATTTTCTATCCATTCTTGTTCTAGCAGGTTTTTATTGTTATTAATAATTCTAATTTTTCCTTCGGTAACGCCATGACCATATTTACCTTCGCTCGACCAAGCTCTCGCATGAACGTAATTAATTATCTTATTTTCAACTCCGCGAATCAAAATAATATGATTTCGCTTTTGAAGCGGTCCGGTTTCCATGATTATGATGTAATCGCCGGCTTGAACCTGGTCATAGCCGGATTGTTCAGTGTTGATAATTGAACTATTGCTGTTGTCAGCAAAGATGCTTACATTCATGTTTTCGATGGGCCGTAATTTGCAAATCAATTTACGAATAAATTTTCCGCTGGGACAGATATTAAGTTTTTTTGTAATATCAAATTTTTTTGTTTCCAAATAGTGCGCTCTTAATATATGGCTTACAAAACCTGAACACTCGATGCCAATATTTTGATCAACAAGAAATTTTCGAATGAGTTCTGCCCCGCGCTCGTCGCAACGGCCGTTTTTATCAAATAATCCAAGTTCGTATTGAATGGAAATTATTTTACTTTCTTCCACAATTTCATCGGGTAAACCTTTTCCAACCAGAACTCGAAGCTGGGTGCGAGCGCCGCGGCGGTTGATATAGTACGGACAGCGTACGCCTGTTACGCCCGGAAACGGAAGGTTAAAATATTTTTCAATTAAATTTTCAGCAACAGGGGAGAGCATGTTAGTAATCAAATAATTTTTTTCCGGTTTTATAAGCTTCAAGGTAATTATCTACTACTTCAAATCTGGGTTTAGGTAAATTTTCTAAATCATACCAGCCCACTTTGATATATTTATCCGGTTCGGTTATTTTTGGCTCGTTACTTTTCCAATCTGCTATTAAACCAATATTTAAATAATGTTTTGGTAAATATTTTTTTTCATTACTCACGCAAAGTAATCGCACATTTTCTATTTCAATTCCGGTTTCTTCTTTTGTTTCGCGTTTCGCGCAATCAATTATAGATTCACCATGTTCGAGGTGACCTCCAGGAAACGAAAACTCACCGTCGCCGTGCGCGTTCTTTCTTTGTCCAAATAATACTTTTCCATTTTTTAAAACCATGATTCCCACTCCAACTTTTGGCCGGTTATCATCCATATTTTTCGATAATTTCTTTAATCTTTAGACCGCGCATATTTAGCTCGTTATGGGCGGACATTATACCCTTTTTACTCATTATTCGCAATAGATCGCTGCCTGGCAGCTTATTCGGATAAAGAATGGTAGTAAACCCGGCTTTGCCCAGAGCTGAAGTAATTTTTTCAAGGTTTTTTGTTGTCAGATTTTCAGACACCCGGAGAATAATTTGAGCGCCATCTTTAATTTTCCCGGCTGGTTCATTTTGATCAAAATCGAACAAGGCGGATAAATGTACATCAAAGGTCGTTCGGGATTTATTATTGGCCTGAAGTTCGCTTTCAAATGTGGTTGATGCAGGTTGCCTAGCATTTATTTCAAGTAGATAAAATTTATTTATCGTTTTATCAAGTATTACATCAATGCCAAACAGGCCTCGCCAATTTTCCTCTGCCAGTTTTTTTCCGACTGCCTCGGCAATATAATTAAAATCTTTGATGTTTTGTTCCAATAATATCTTGCTTGGTAAAAACCAATCATTTCCAACTGTAGCAAAAGGGTTTGAAGTAAAAGGCGCTAGGCCGGTAATTTGGTAAGAAATTGAGCCGATAAGAATTTTATTTTTAGATACTACAATGTTCGCGGTAAATACTGGACCTTCAATATATTTTGTTATTCGAACCGGACGATTTGGATATTTGTTGGTAATTTCGGCCGCTGCTTTTGGTGAATCAATAAGAAAAGTACCGCGACCGGTATGAGCGCGGTTAAATTGGGCAATATAAGGGCGGCTTTTAAATACGATTTTTGAGCCGTTAACGATTTGATGAGGGGGAAGAAGATGAGCAAGTTTTTTTAACCATTCAACTTGGGAAATTTTTTCTTCAATTTTCGACGAAAGAACTGCGGAGGGATTGAGCAGGTTCCAACCGCGGTTGGAACATATTTTTTCAATTGCGGAGGTGTTTTTAAATACCAATAGTCCAAAAAGTTTTTTTGAATTAATAAACTTTATTACATCGGGACGGGAAAGAATTTCGTGGGTATCAAGTACTTTTGAGTCAGAAACCAAAAAAATACCCTTATATTTTTGGGCAATTTTCTTCGCAAAAGGAGAAGAGTTTGTTATAATGAAGTGACCTTTTTTTGTGATGAGGGGTAGCGCTCTCTCTAGGTCTCTGGTAATATAGGCAACTGGTCGGTCAGCTAATGTGGAAGAAATATTTTTCATACATTTGTATTATACTGAAAACGGCTAATTTTTGCAATGTTTAGCCAAAACAAACCCCAAGATATGGATCCAGCTATTTATAAATATTTGAAACAATTTGGAAATGTTAAAGCGAACGTTAGTTTGGCCAAGTTTACTACTTTTAAGGTTGGCGGACCGGCTAGCCTTTTTATTGAAGTTAAAGAAAGAGAAAAATTAATTGAATTATTGGGTTTTTTGACCGGTGAGGGTATATCTTACTTTATTTTGGGAGGCGGTTCGAATGTTTTAATTTCCGATAACGGTTTTGAAGGGGTGGTGATAAAAAATTCTACCTCGGTTCTTAAAAATAAAAATGAAATAATTGAAGCAGAAAGCGGAGTTAGTTTTGGGGTTTTGTCATTGTTCGCTCTTCAAAACAATTTTTCTGGCCTCGAATGGTCGGCGGGTCTGCCTGGAACAGTTGGAGGAGCGATTCGCGGAAATGCCGGTGCGGCCGGTGGTGAAACCGGCAAGGTTCTTTCTAAAATTGAAGCTTGGATTGATGGAGAGCTGGTAGAACTTAATCCAGCGGAATGCGGATTTGGATACCGTGATAGTATTTTTAAGCATAATGGGGGAATAGTTTTAAAAGGTTGGTTTAAATTGGTTGAAGGTGAAAGTAAAAAAAGCCTATTAAAAATGCAGGAGATATTAAATCGTCGGGCTGGTTATTATCCGCCTTATCCTTCGGCTGGGAGTTTTTTTAAAAATGTTTTGGTTAAAGATTGGCCAAAAACTGCCGGACAATTACCACCTGAATTTGTATCATCTGGAAAAGTACCCGCTGGTTGGATTAACGAACAGGCCGGTTTAAAGGGGCTAAAGATTGGTGGAGCAATGGTTTCTGAACAGCACGGTAATTTTATGATAAATATTGACAAAGCTTCATCAGAAGATGTCTTAAAATTAGTTGATGAGGTTAAAACTAGGGTGTATAATAAATTTGGAGTTAATTTAGAAGAAGAGGTTCAAATTATTAGTTGATTTATTTAAGAGTCGCGTTTCAAACGACGTTGCGCGGCATGATTTCGTCCAATCATATGAAAATTACGATGAGTGGTAGTCAGCTTGAAATGACTGAGGCTATGCAAAAGTATGTTGAAAAGAAATTTGCTAGTCTTGAAAAATTTTTCGATAGAATATTGGATACTAAAGTAACGCTAGGTTTAGAAACGCATCATCGTGTAAAAGGTGAAATATTTTTTGCGGAATGTAAAATGCAGGTTCCGGGTAAAGATTTGTTTGCTAAACAAACTGCAAAGGATATTTATTCGGCGATCGATTTACTTAGAGATGAATTGGAGGCGGAACTGAAGAAATACAAGCAACGTCTGCGAGGTAATGTGAAAAAAAATAAAAATGTTGCCAGAGGTAATAAAGAATACGACGAGAAAGCAGGGGAATGAAGGTAAGCGGAAATTATGTTTGATTTATTGTTTAAAAGCCACGGCGGCAAAAACCGTTGGTATCCCGGCAGCTTATATGTGCTTGCCGGGTCTTTTATTATTGCTATTGGTTGGGGGTGGTATCATTTTCATCGTGAGCCGGGAATCGTTTATTTTGGTAAAATAGTTTTACTTAGTTTTTTTGTCGCGGCGGCTTTCTTTGCTGCTAAATTATTATATTGGTATTTCGTCAAAATTACCGGTCGTCATTTTTTTTGGCGAGAACATTTTTATTATAATTTTAATGAATTATTTTTTTATTCATCATTTTTATTTTTTATTTTTTTTATTGAAACGGAATGGTTAAGTTTAGTTTATTGTTTGCTTCTTTTGCCCCTACTTTTTTGGCGTTTACAAAAGATGATTGCAGTTCACCTTGGCTCTAAGCCATGGCTAGCGTTAAATCGGTCATTTTTTTATTTGATTTATTTCTTTTTTTGTTTAGAATCGATACTGCAATATGTTTCTTATCATTATTATATTTTAGACGGAAATATTAAATATTTTAATATTGTCTTATTCCGTTCTTTTGCGATGAGCTCGTTTTGGCTTTTGGGCTTTGCGCTGGCCAATTATTTTTATTTCAAATTGCGAAATATTTTTCGGTATTTTTTGTTAGTTTTGTGGATAGTGCTGTTTTCTTTTTCATTGTTAATTTGGACAATAAATTTAGGAATACTTTATTATTCGGGTCTTTATTTTAGTCCTATTGCCATGGAGCACGCTTCGGGGGCGGGTGGTGTATTGATAAACTCCTTAACATTTTATTTAGTGGGCTTTGCTTTGCTGGTTTATGTAATATTTTTAATATTAGTTCGTAAGAATTTGCGGGATGTTAAAAAATTTGGTGCTAGATATTCTAATTTTTATAATTTTACAATTGGCATCACAGCGCTTGCGATTTTACTTGGGCTTACTTCATTTAAAAATACTCCCGAGCACGCTATCGCGACATCTTTTTATCGTTATTATTTAGGTACAAATGTAGTTCGTGAGCTAGATTTACCGCTTCAAAAAAAGTTGGCAAAATTCGGGCTTATTTATGAGCCGAATCAATTTTTTGTAAATTCACGAAGTGAAATTTTTTCACCAACGACAACTAAATTATTACCGGATCGATTTAGAAAAACTCCGCCAAATATTTTAATTATTGAGCTTGAATCGTTTAGTAGCAGGCTTACCGGACCGTACGGTACAAAATTTCCGGACCTAACTCCGGGTTTAGACCAGTTTGCGGCCGATAAAAACACTACAATATTTCATAAGTACTATAATGCATCAACACCGACCATTACCGGGACTCTGTCTCAGCTTTGCTCGTTTTTACCGCCAACCGGACACAATGAAATTCAAAACGAAAGAAAGCTGCAGAGCCATCGCTTGCTATGTTTGCCTGAAATTTTAAAAAAAGATGGAGCGTATAAGTATACCGCATATGTGACGGCGGTAGATAAAAATTTTGCCAATAAAAATGGAATATTTACTAGTATGGGGGTAGATAAAGTATTTGGTACATCTGAGCTCGCAGAATATATAAAAGATAAGCCGCTTTCATGGGGATATAGTGATCATCAGATGTTTCCGATCGTTTTAAGTTTTATGAAAACTGCGCCCCAGCCATTTCTCATGATGCTTGCTACGGTTGATACTCATCCGCCATTTGATCTTGCAAAAGATCCGGTAAATTATGGTGACGGATCGCAGCCGGTTTTAAACATGTTTCATACGACCGATGATGCGTTCAAAATATTTTGGAATGAATTTGAAAAAAGCGATTTGTATAAAAACACAATTGTCATCGCGGTTGCTGATCATGCCATATTTCCTGGTGCGTTAACCAAAGATCTATTTCCTAAAGAAGCAAAAACTCTTACTTATTATGACGAAAATTTTTTTGGTATTTATATTCCGGATACAGTTTTGCCTAAAAAAATTGATATTTATTCATCAGGAATTGATTTAGCGCCGACAGTTTTACAAATTTTAAATATTAATACTCGAAACTCTTTCGACGGCCATTCAATCTTTGATGACAGGTCCATGTATCCGAATTTGCTTGGTATGCATGAGCTTGGTTTGTATATTAACCAAGTTGATAAAAATGGAAAGCGTAAAGTTTCCTATGATGTTCCTTCAGAAATAAAATGTGAAGATAAAAATACTGATCAAAATCAAACGGAGCTGTCACTTTGCGACTTTCTTCATTATTATGAATGGAAAAGACAGATGTTTGAAGAAGGTAGGTTTTGGAAACAACAATAAAATGCTATAATAAGGGGGCTATGGCACTTACATTCAATAATGCAATGATGTCCGCGTCTTACCGGGGGTTGTCAACGCTTGATGCTGAGGTAAGAACAAATCAATATGGCGGAAATTTTCGGCCCGGTCGGCGCCGAAAAACATGGTTTCAAACCTTGTGGGGAATAGTTTCCGAGCCCATGTTGGTTTTTTTGTTTATAACGACAATTATTTATTATTTTATCGGCTCACATCTTGAAACCGCGATTTTTGGTTTTTCTATTATTCCAATTGCTTTAATACAATATTTTCAAGAACGTCGAACGGACAAAGCGATTCAAATTCTTGATAATTTATTAGTGGAAGAATGCCGAGTGTATCGAGATGCGATGCTCGTTAAAATTTCAATCGGTGATTTAGTTCCTGGTGATCTTATTTATCTTTCCGCAGGTGACAAGGTGCCAGCCGACGGAGTGGTTGTTAATTCTGCTGGCTTTTTAGTAGACGAATCGATATTAACTGGTGAATCGGCGCCGGTAGTTAAAAATCAATTTAAAGCGGAAATGTCGGATAAATTTAAACTGAGCCAAGGTACAATGGTTATTCAGGGGGAAGGTGAAATGGTCGCTCTCGCGACCGGCGGCGAAACCCAATACGGCAAGTTGGGTAATTTGATTGAAAAAATTGACGAACAACCAACCCCACTTCAATTAAAGGTTAGTAAATTAGTAAGGCAATTGGCTACAGCGGCGATTATTACTGCATTGTTTATTGGTTTTGTTATTGGCCAAAGTCATGGCTTGTTAAAAGGTATTCTTGGTACTTTGACAATTGCGATGGCAATAATTCCCGAAGAGTTTCCGATTGTCTTTAGTGTTTTTTTAATTATGGGTGTCTGGCGTTTGTCGAATCGTCAGGCGCTAGTTCGTAAAATGGTAATGGTTGAAACATTAGGATCGGCAACGGTAATTTGCACGGACAAAACCGGTACTCTTACGGAAGGAAAAATGTCACTCGATAAAGTCTTTTTTGAGGGAAAAATTCACGAAATAAATAAATTAAAAGATTTATCAATAATTGCGCCGCTAATCAAGACATCAGTTCTCGCTATGGAGCGGGTGGCAATTGATCCGATGGAAATTGAAATGCAAAGATTTGCTAAGGTCAAACAAATAATTTCTGATGATTTTTTTTCAAAATATACCCTTAAAAAAGATAGTTCCTTTAATGCTGATACGAAAATGGTAAATCATATTTGGGAGGTAGAAAATACTTGCTTTCAATATACCGCCGGCGCTCCGGAAAACGTTATTAATAGTTGTCGCTTCGAAAATGATTTGGCAAAATCACAAGTGATTTCGGCTTATGAAAAAATGGCAGAAGAAGGTAATCGGGTCGTCGCGATAGCAAAAACTGAAATCATCGACTGTACAGATTTTAAAACAAATAATCTTCAATTTTTTGGCCTCATTATTATGAGTGATCCGCCTCGCTATGGTGTAAAGGAGGCAATAGAAGTTTGTGATAAGGCCGGAATTAGGGTAATCATGATAACTGGTGATCACGCTTTAACAGCTTTAGCTATTAGCAAAAGAGTGGGGCTTAAAAATTTAGGAAAAGTTTTGGAAGGGAAAGATTTAGATGCTTTAAAACCCGGACAGCTTAGAGATTTAGTAAGGGAGGTAAATATTTTTGCTCGAATTCGGCCCGAACAAAAATATGCAATTATTGAGGCTCTGCAAGCAAACGAAGAAATTGTCGCGATGACCGGAGATGGTGTAAATGATGCGCCGGCTTTAAAAAAGGCGACAATTGGCATAGCAATGGGTAAAAAAGGAACGGACGTGGCGAGAGCGGCCGCCGGGATTATCTTACTTGATGATAATTTTGTAACGATTGTAAAAGCCGTCGAAGAGGGTAGGCGAATTTACGCGAATTTACGTAAAGCTTTCATTTTTTTAGTTTCATTTCATATCCCAATCGTCGGGCTTGCGATTATTCCAATTCTATTTGGTCAAGAATTATATTTTTTGCCGATTCATATTATTTTTTTAGAGCTTTTTAGTGATCCATCTACCGTCATCGGTCTTGAGCGCGATCCGATTTCAAAAATTGGAATGACTGAAAAGCCCCGACCGCTTTCGGAGCCGCTTATTAGTCCCCAACATTGGTGGCAAATTGGTTGGCAGAGTGCCGGTATTCTTGGTTTAACACTGGCGTTTTATGGCTATGGTTTATGGATTGGTAATATCGCCCTTGGTCGAACAATGTCATTTACTGCGCTAGTTATCGGTCAATTAATCGTTATTATGATGAGTCGTGATATTAGTCAGATAAAAAATAATCACGTGCTACTTTGGCTCGTGATCTTTACGGCGCTTACTCTTCATGTTATTTTGCTAGCGCCCGCACTTCGAACTTTATTCCATTTTGTTCCTCTTACCTCTGGTTTGTATCTAAGTACGATAACTGCCGCATGTTTAACAATGGCCTATTTCAATATTATCGCCGTTGGAAAAAAGAAGCAGGTTATTCCGGGAAGATAATATTATTGTTTTCATCGTAAAGCAAAATTGCGAGTACCGGGCAGGATTGAGCGGCCATTAGAATGGTATCATCGTCAGATGAATTCGGATCCACGATGTAAGCCAGGTTTTCCTCGTCTAATTGAAAAACTCCGGGCGCAACAGCGACACAAGAATCTGCGCCAATACATTTTACTCGGTCAACCACAATCCGGCGAATTTGACCGGATTTTTTTATTGCTTCATCTGAATTACCGCGTTTTGTTTTCAATTCATCTGCCATATTTCAAATTTATATTAAGTCGTCGTCAAGATGTAAATCTTCAATTTTTATTTCCGTAATTGGTAAACCGCTGTCTTTTTTTATTCGCTCAGCAATATCTTTAGTACGACATTCAAAATAAATTTTGTCGTCCGCAATTACAGTTGGCGCTCGTTCGCAGTAGTCGAGACATTTAGAAATTTCTACCGACGATTCATCAAATTTGTCTTGAAGTTCTTCTAGAATGCGAACTGCGCCCCGCTCAGAGCATTTATTTCCGCAACAAACTTTAATATTAACTTTCTTCATACTTAGATTCCAAGTGATGCCCGAAGGTCGGCTGGCATTTGATAAGGCGGATCAAAAGTAAGTTCGATATCAACATTTTTTATGCCCAGTTTTTCCTTAAGAGTTTCAATAATTTCTTGGTTTAATTGAGGGCCCCAAGGACAAAAAGGGGTAGTATAAGTCATTAGAATTTTTACCTTATCTTTTTCTACATTTAAATCATAAATTAGGCCCATTGTCCAAATATCAATAAATATTTCCGGGTCTTTAATAGTTTTTAATATTTCAATGACATTTTCTTTGGAAAGTTTTTTCATATGTATTTGTTATAGCCGCTTTTTTCAATTTCAGTAATTAATTCTTTGCCGCCTGATTTTACTATTTTACCCCTTATCATGATATGAACAAAATCCGGTTTCAAATATTTTAAGAGGCGCGATTGATGAGTGATGATGATTAAAGCCTTGTCTTTGGTAGCGAATTTCCCAAGGCCCTTACCAACTATTTTTAAAGCATCCACATCAAGACCGGCGTCAGTTTCGTCGAGAATAGCATAGGTCGGGTTTAGAGTAAGAAGCTGAAGAATTTCAGCGCGTTTTTTTTCTCCACCCGAAAATCCGGCATTTAGATATCGAGTCGCAAACGACGGATCGATATTCAATTTTTTCATTGTCTTTTTTAATGACTCGTAAAATGTAAAAGGATTTTCTGGTTTACCAGAAAGGCTAGATGATGCTACTCGCAGGAAGTGTGCCACAGTGACTCCGTTTATTTCCGGCGCTTGCTGAGCGGACAAAAACAAACCCTGCTTTGCGCGATAGTCGGGTGGTTTGGCTGTAATATCAATATCATCTACAAAAATTTTACCGCTTGTTACAGTATATTTAGGGTGGCCCAGCAAGGCGTTCGCAAGAGTTGATTTGCCGGAGCCGTTGGGGCCCATTATAATATGTGTTTCGCCGCGATTTATGGTCAAGCTAATCTTTTCAATAATCGGCTTACCGGCAACAGCAACACTTAAATTTTTAATTTCAACGGACATAATCTATTCAATATGATTTACCAATTCCTTCAAATACATTTCAGTTTCGGAAATTTTCAACAAATCTTCTTTGGACACCCATTTAAATTCTGAGTGTTCATTACTCAATTTTTTTATTGGGTCGTTCATTTTAATCTGGTAACAGGCAATAATTGCATATCGGCCGGTCACTTCTTTAAAATTTGTATAAACATAAATTGGTTTTGGTTCCGGAAATTCATCCAAATCCAGTTCTTCTTTTAGTTCTCTTTTTAAAGCCGCAAGGTGTTGTTCCGGAATATCAACATGTCCGCCCGGCAAATCCCAAATTTTGCCATCCGGAGCCCACATTATTAGTATTTTTCCTGCTTCATCAGTAAACACCACTTTAACTCTAAACTTTATATGAAAAGGCATAATTATAAACTTTGAACACTTTCTAGCGGAAGTAACGCGCACCTAGTGCGGCTGGGGTTTAATTTTTTCATTTTTAATAATTTCAAAATTTGAGCGGGTTTTATTTTTTTAATCTCGGATTTGGTTTTTCCTTTTAGATATTCGGAAAACAACGAAGCGCTAGAAACCGAAAGCGCACAGCCGTCACCGTCCCAAGCTACTTCGCTGGCTGCGCCAGATTTACTCCAACTGATAAAAAAAGTTAAATTATCGCCGCAAACCCGGTTTTCGGCTTTGAGCCGGTTATCAAAACTTGCCGGTGTAGATTTGTTCAGCGGGTTGCGGGCTAATTCCAAAATAAGTTCTTGATAAATATTGTCGGTCATACTTTGAAGATTTTTTTGGCTGTTTTCAATGCTGAAACCAGCGCATCAATATCCTTTTCATTATTATATATACCAAGCGAGATGCGAACGGAGCCGGGTAGTCGAAACTCGCGATGGAGCGGTTCGGCGCAGTGAAGGCCTGCCCGAGCGGCGATTTTTTTAGTGTTTATAATATCTGCGATGTCGTGAGGGTGAATGCCCGGAATAGTAAATGCAATGACGCCGGCGCGTTCGGTGGGTAAAGACGGACCAAAAATCTTTACTAAGGGTGATAATTTTTGTAAAGCATATTTGGTCAGGTTTTTTTCATGATTGGCAATTTTTTTCCAGCCAATTTTTCCGATAAATTCTAATGCCGCGCCAAGACCGATAGCGCCTGCAATATTTGGTGTTCCGGCTTCAAAGCGATGGGGGACCGTGGCCCAAGTAGCGCCTGCAACAGTAACTTCGCTTACCATTTCTCCGCCGAATGAAATCGGCTCGACTGATTCACTCAGTAATTCTTTTTTTCCATATAAAATTCCAATACCATTTGGTCCGTAAACTTTGTGTCCGGATAAAACCAAAAAATCACAATTTAATTTTTTTACATCAATCGGCAAATGAGCCGCGGCCTGTGCTGCGTCAACTATGGTAAGTGCTTTGACATTTTTTGCAAGACTAATAATTTCTCTGGCTGGCGCAATAGAGCCCAAAACATTTGAAACCATAGCGAAACTGACAATTTTTGTATTCTGATCGATAAGTTTTTTGGCAGATTCAAGATCAATCCGGAAGTCGGAAGTCACATCAATGAATCGAAGTTCAAAACCATAGTGTTTGGCTGCTTGTTGCCACGGTACAAGATTAGAGTGGTGTTCAAGTTTGGTGATAACCACATTTTCACGGTGACTGAGGCGCGGGGTGAGAGAGGAAGCGAGAAAATTTAATCCGGCGGTTGAGCCTGATGTAAATATAATTTCGTTTTGTTCCGAATTAAGAAATTTTGCTGCAGAAATTCTCGCATTTTCAAAAGCGGTCGTCGCCTTTTCAGCAATGTTATAAACGCCGCGATGGACATTGGCTCGATATTTTAGATAATAATCAGTTAGTGCGTTTAAGCTTGGCGCGCAGATTTGTGTCGTAGCAGCGTTATCCAAATATATGAGGTTGGGTTGGTTTTTAAAAATTGGAAATTGTTTTTTTATAGTTTGCTTCATATTATATTTAACCAACGGCGCCTTCCATTTCAAGCTCAATTAATTTATTTAATTCAAGAGCGTATTCGACGGGTAAAGTTTTTATGATCGGTTCGATAAATCCGGATACGGCCAGGCGGACCGCTTCAGTTTCGCTAAGTCCCCGTGATTGTAAAAAGAAAATTTCTTCTTCGCCAATTTTACCGATTCGGGCTTCATGGGAAACATTCACTTCGTCATTTTTTATTTGTAATTCCGGTATGGTATTAGCGATTGATTTTTGACCGATCAGAAGCGCGTCGCAAGCCATGGCAGATTTTACGCCGGTCGCATTTGGAGCAATTCTTATCAGGCCGCGAAAAGTATTTATTCCGCCGCTTACTGAAATTGATTTTGAAACTATGTTTGAGGAAGTATCAGGAGCGAGATGAATGGCTTTCGCACCGGTATCTTGGTTTTGACCCGGTCCCGCGAAAGCAACGCCCAGACTGTCTGATCTTGCGCCTCGTCCGCGTAACACCGATGATGGATAAAGCATGGTGGTACCCGAGCCCATATTCCCGCTGACCCACTCAATGACGCCGTTTTCTTCTACCAGCGCGCGTTTGGTGTTTAGGTTATAAGTATTTTTTGACCAGTTTTCAATTGATGAATATCTAACCCGGGCATTTTTGTGAACAAATATTTCTACACAGCCTGCGTGGAGAGAATTTTGGTTGTAACGCGGGGCTGAACAGCCTTCGATATAGTGAACCTCCGAACCCTCGTCGGCGATAATCAGCGTATGTTCAAATTGTCCGCCGCTCCGAGCGTTCATTCGAAAGTAGGCTTGTAAAGGTAAAAGGATTTTTACATTTTTTGGAACATAAATAAATGTGCCGCCTGACCAAACCGCACCGTGTAACATAGAAAATTTATGGTCGCTAGCCGGTACGCATTCGGTCATGAAATATTTTTTTACTAAATCTGGATATTCTTTTACAGCGATATCCATGTTTTCAAATATCACGCCAAGCTTTGACCACTCCTTTTTTAATTTATGATAAACGACATCTGAATCATATTGCGCGCCCACGCCAGAAAGGGCCTTTTTTTCGGCTTCAGGTATGCCGAGCCGCGCAAAGGTAGTTTTAATTTCATCCGGCACATCTGACCAATTAGTTTCTTCATTTGCATTCGGGCGAGAGTAATAAATTATTGAATCAAGATCAAGGTCTGACAAATCCGGTCCAAATGAAGGCATTCGCTTCTGGAGGTAAATTTTAAGAGCGGCAAGACGTTTTTCTAGCATCCAAGCTGGTTCATCTTTTTGGCGAGAAATTTCTCGAACGGTAGATTCCGTAAGACCCGGCTTTTCGGAAAAGCGCGGTTTTAATTTATCGGCATGATCGTAGAGTGAGCGATCTAATTTAACCGATTTTAATTTAGTTTTATTTGCGGACTTTTTCATTGTCAAATTTTTTTTATTGTGATAATATTGACCAAGCAATTTTTCGCTAAAACAACAGAAACCCATTACGAAATAATACTTCAAAAAAGAGCAATCGTCAATGTATGTCTGAAACTGAATTTTTTAAGGTAAAATTAATAAAGAAAAACAAAATTGCGGAAGAAGTCGGTGAATTTCACTTTGAAAAGCCGGCTGGTTATAATTATTTAGCCGGTCAATTTGTTCAATTTAAAATTCCGGGCGGTGACACTGCCGTTCTGCGTAGTTATTCAATTTCAAATTCGCCCGATAAAAGTGATTTGGAATTTTGCATTAAAATTCTTCCGACTGGAAAAGGTTCAGTTTGGCTAGCTAGTTTGGAGGTTGGCTCAGAAGTTGAAATTAGCGCTGCTAAAGGATATTTTACTCAAAATTTGCCAGGTAATAAATATTATATTGCGACCGGTGTCGGCCTAGCTCCAATTATGGCAATGCTTGAAAGTCGGAAGGAAACTGCTGAAAAGCTAAGATTGCTATTTGGGGTAAGAGAAGAAAAAGATGTTTTTTGGAAAGATCGTTTAGCAAACCTAAAAAAGGAAAATAAAAATTTTGATTATATTTTAACTGTTAGCCGCCCTGGGGAATCTTGGAATGGCGAAAAAGGAAGGGTGACCGAGCATTTGAATGTTGATTTACTAAGTCAATACTATATCTGTGGTAATGTTCAGATGGTAAAAGATGTTCGGGCGTACTTATTAGCAAATGGTTTGAATACCAAAAGTATTCACATGGAAATCTTCTAAATCTCCGCATTGAAAGCGCTTGACAAAAGTGCGAATTAGTTTTATAATTAAACGTTTTTAATTGCTAAGATAGTATCTTATCTTGCCAAGAAAAACATAATCAGAACGTTAACAACTAACCAATGGGTGGAGCCATGCAAACTTTTTTTTCAGCCGTTTGTGCTTTGCTTGCCGTTGGCGGCTTCTGGATGTTCTCCCGTACCATTGTGTACGGGAGTGATTGCTTTCATGGTAATGCCGATCGGACCCGGTTTTGGGGCGCATTTCTTTTTTTCTTGGGTATTGTGCCCGCGCTCACTTTTCCCAAATGGGAAGCAAAGATGCAGATCTTTTGGGATCGAATCATGATCTTCGGTGTTGGCAAGGTGATTGCCTGTGCCATCATGATGATCGGTTTGATTGTTGTCCTTGCGGAGCTGAATCGCCTCGATCGACGCCGTCAGCGGCGTGTGTTTGCTGGCTGCGCGCTCGTACTCATTTCTGGGGCAGTCCTCATCTGGTAATTACTCCATTGTCGTTCTGAACTGCCGAACTAGTTTCGGCAGCTCTTCAGCGGTTATTTTCATGTGAAAGTGGCCGGCGGAGAGTTTCACTTGATTTATTAGCGGATTTGTGATAAAGTATAGCCGCTCAGAAAAAGAGGGAAGTTCTCTGCTCATCAAGCAGATTTTTTATTAAAATTTTATCAAAACAAATGAAGCCACGTAATATTGCAATTATCGCTCACGTTGACCACGGCAAAACCACGCTAGTGGATTCTTTGTTGCGCCAATCTCATACCAAATTATCCAAAGAACAGGACGCTCAGACAGCTATTATGGACAGTAATGATCTTGAAAAGGAGCGTGGTATTACGATTTTTTCAAAAAATGCTTCAGTTCGGGTAGGGGATGTTAAAATAAATATTATCGACACTCCAGGCCACGCCGATTTTGGTGGTGAGGTTGAGCGGGTACTTTCCATGGCAGATGGTTGTTTACTTTTGGTAGATGCGCAAGAAGGTCCAATGCCTCAAACTCGTTTTGTGCTTAAAAAGGCTTTGGCAATGGGTCACCGTGTTATCGTGGTAATTAATAAGATTGATAAGCCGGGCGCTCGTTCCCAGTTTGCGCTTGATAAAACTTTTGAATTATTTTTAGAACTAGGCGCAAGTGATGAAATTGCGAACTTTCCGGTTATTTATGCGGCTGCCCGCCTGGGTAAGGCCGGCCTTGAACCGGACCTTAGTAAAATGACTGATATTTCTCCACTTTTTGATACAATTTTGAAATATGTACCGGAGCCATCTGGAGATAAAACAAAACCATTACAAATGTTGACCATTTCAATTTCGGCCGATAATTTTAAGGGTCGTCTTGCTACTGGCCGCATTCACAATGGCGTTATTAAATCCGGTCAGGAAATCATGCATATTAATCGGGCTGGTCAAATGAAAAAGTGCCGTATCACCACCTTGTTAAGTTTTGAAGGTTTGGCCAAAGTAGAAATTAATGAAGCTGAAGCAGGGGACATTGTAACAATCGCCGGAATTGAAGATGTAAACATTGGAGAAACCGTAGCGGAAATCAATAATCCAATCGCTTTGCCAACTATTTCAATTGAAGAACCGACAGTGAAAATGACATTCATGGTGAATGATTCACCGTTTGCCGGCCGCGAAGGAAAATTTACAACTTCACGCCAAATTCGCGAGCGCATATTTAGAGAACTTGAAACGGACGTCGCGATGCGAGCCGAAGATTCAACGGACGGAAACTGGACCGTATCCGGACGCGGTGAATTACATCTCGCTATTCTTATTGAAAGAATGCGCCGTGAAGGTTTTGAATTGCAAGTATCACAGCCTCAGGTTATTAATAAAGAAGTTGATGGTAAAATTTTAACTCCCCATGAGCAGGTTTTTGTTGAAGTGCCAGATAATTATTCCGGTGTGGTTATTCAGAAATTAGGCGCTCGACGCGGCTTACTTCAAAACATGCATTCCGAAAATGGAATAACTTTTATTGAATTTTTAATTCCAACTCGTGGTTTATTTGGTTATCGAACTGAATTTCTTTCTGATACGCGCGGTCTAGGTATTATTAATACGATGTTTGCAGACTACGAACCGGATCCAGGTGGTTGGCACGAACGCGATCAGGGTTCACTCGTCGCGCACGAAACCGGCGTTACAAATTTATATGGTCTTCTTAATGTTCAAGATCGTGGTGTGTTGTTTGTCGGTCCGGCCGTACAGGTATATGAAGGACAGGTGGTCGGCCAAAATGCCCGCTCAGAAGATATTCGGGTAAATGTATGTAAAACAAAACAACTTTCAAACATGCGTTCAAAAGGTGATGGCGGTGCCGAACATTTTAACACCCCACGCACAATGGGCCTTGAAGATGCTCTCGAATATATTGGTCAGGATGAACTTGTAGAAATAACACCAGATAATATTCGGATCCGTAAGACGATTTTGAATGAAAATGATGCAAGACGCGTTGCAAAAGGAATGAAATAATATAATATTAATCCTCCGCCTAAAGCGGAGGATTTTTTATTGTCGAAAATTAAATAAAAGGCTATAATATAGCTAAATTATGAACTATCGAAAGCCTCAAGTACAAGATTATTATGGCCACCGGTTGGTCGCGCTTTTTTTTCTAGGTTTTGCCTTGTATATTTTTGGCCGGCTTTTTTTTCTACAAATTTTGAGGCATGATCACTATCTTGCCGTGGCGGCTCGTTCGCATGAAACTTCCGAACAGGTAGAGGCCGAGCGAGGAAGTATTTATTTTGCCGATTCCCGTACGGGTGAATCTTTTCCGGCCGCAATAAATAAAACTTATTATTTGGTTTATGCGGTGCCGAAAAGTATTCCCGCTAGTGCAGTTGTGTCTACTACTAATAAATTAGCGACTATTTTAAAATTTGATGAAGTGAAAAAAAGTGATTTGCTTGAAAAATTATCAGAGCATGCATCGGTTTATAAAGTAATAGAAAAAAAGGTTTCCGAAGAAGTTGCTAATGAAATTAAAAAAAATAATATAAATGGAATTAGGTTTGAAGAACAAAAATATCGTTTTTATCCTGAGGATTCCATTGGGGCTTCCGTGCTAGGTTTTGCCCAGAGAAATAATGCCGGTGAATTAGATGGAAAGTATGGGATAGAGGGCTATTTCAATAAAAAATTATCCGGTCGAGCGGGTTATATTTTGGGTGAAAAAGGCGCGCAAGGTGATTGGATTACTTTAGCTGAGAGAACTAATATACAAGCCGAAAACGGTTGTGATATTTATTTGACAATTGATCGAGCTCTTCAAAAGTATGCTTGCGATCGTCTTCGACAAGGACTAAAAGATTATAAAGCAAAAAGCGCTTCACTCGTTCTCATGAATCCAAAAACCGGCGCAATTTTGGCGATGTGTAGTTTGCCGGATTTTGATCCAAATAATTATTCTCAAGTGGATGATTTGTCGGTATTCAATAATACTTCAGTTTTTGTACCTTATGAACCGGGTTCGGTATTTAAAACTTTTACAATGGGGGCAGGGCTCGATCTTGGAATAGTTTCTCCCTTTACAACTTATGTTGATCCGTGTGAAATGAATATTAATGGATATAAAGTTCGCAATGCCGAACAAAAATGCTACGGTCGACAGACCATGACGCAAGTTCTAGAAAAATCTATTAACACCGGTGTGGTTTGGGTTGAGGAGCGTCTTGGCGGCGATCGTTTTAGAAATTATGTAAAAAAATTCGGATTTGGAGAAAAGACCGGCATCAGCCTAAGTCAAGAAATGAGCGGGGATATTAGTTCGCTTGATAAAAGGGGTGAAATTTTTGGTGCCAACGGGTCCTTTGGACAAGGTCTTACAGCTACCCCTCTTCAACTTGCAACGGCCTATTCAGCGGTAGCAAATAATGGTAAACTGATGAAACCGTATATTGTGTCGGAGGAAAGGTATGATGATGGCCATAGCGAAAAAAGTACTCCCGAAGTAATCGATTTGGCAATCTCGGAGGGGGCGGCACGCTTACTTTCTGGCATGCTTATTTCCGTGGTGGACAATCATTATTTCAGCGCCAAGATTGAAAATTATTATGTGGCCGGAAAAACCGGTACCGCGCAAATTCCTGAAAAAGGAAAATATAGCTTGGAGCGCACAAACCACACTTTCGCTGGTTTCGCACCAGCGACTAGGCCAGTTTTTACTCTAATTGTTAAATATGAAGAACCAGAGCTTAAGTGGGCCGAACAAACGGCTTTGCCGGTTTTTCATGATGTAATGCAATTTGCCTTGAATTATTACGGTATTCCGGGCGATAAAAAATAATAATATGTTAAAAACAATTTTACTCGGTATTTTAAGATGGTTTGCCGGCGCGATTATAAAAAAATATAATCCCGAAGTGGTTGGTATTACCGGTTCAATCGGCAAGACCTCTACCAAAGAAGCTGTCGCCGGGGTTCTTGCTTCGCGATTTAGGGTCAGGGCAAATTATAAAAATTACAATAATGAAATAGGTTTACCGCTCACTATTATTGGTATTGAAAAGTCTCCCGGGCGGTCGGTAATTGGCTGGTTAGTGGTTATTATAAAAAGTTTTAAATTATTATTTTCTAAAGATTTAAATTATCCGGAAATTTTGGTATTAGAAATGGGAGCGGATAAACCCGGTGATATAAAATATTTAGTCGAAATCGCACCTTGTCGGGTCGGTGTTCTTACCTATATTTCTCACGCGCATACCGAATTTTTTAAAACAATCAAACGCATCGCTCAGGAAAAAAGAATTATAATTTCTCATCTTACGGCCGATGGAACTGCAGTCTTGAATTTTGATAATGCGCTTGTAATGGAAAATGCCGGTGTAACCAAGGCGGAAAAAATTACCTATGGTTTTAAAGAAGGAGCAGATTTGCGGGCAACGGACGTAAATATTTTGACGCTACCCGGAGAATTGCTTCCAAAAGGTTTAAATTTTAAGGTGACGCTCGCGGGAAGCACTGTGCCGGTATTTATGCCAGGATTTTTGAGTAATGCGATAATTCCGGCGGCACTCGCAGGACTTGCGGTCGGAACAATTTACGGAATAAATTTAGTAGAGGGAGCAGAAGCTTTAAAAAAGATTTTGCCGCTTCCCGGTCATATGCGACCGTTACTTGGCATAAAGAAAACATTAATTATTGATGATTCATATAATTCGAGCCCCGATGCAGTAAAAAGCGCTTTGGATGTTTTTGCTGATTTAACAAAAAATGAAAAGGGACGACGCTATGCGGTGCTTGGTGATATGCTCGAGCTTGGCACTGAAACTGCTTCAGCCCACCGTGAAATCGGTTTTAAGGTGGTAGAACATGGAATTGATTTTTTGGTGACAGTAGGAGAAGCGTCAAAACAAACAGCTGTTGCAGCAAGAGAAGCGGGACTTAGTGATGATAGTATTGCAAGTTTTAATAATAGTGTTGAGGCAGGTAAATTTATACAAGAAAAAATTAATGAAGGCGATCAGATTTTAATAAAAGGATCGCAAGGTTCCAGGATGGAAAAAATCGTTAAAGAAATAATGGCCGAACCGTTGCAAGCGGAAAAATTATTAGTGAGACAAGATAGTTTTTGGCTGGCCAAGTAATATTTATGGAATTATTTTTTTATTTAATTATTGTTGTTGTCGGTTTTTTATTTGTCGTTTTTCTTATCTCATCTCTTATCGGTGTGCCGTGCATGCCGACTCATTTGAAGCAAGCAAAAAAAATGATTGCGCTCGCAAATTTAAAACCTGGCATGAGAGTGATAGATTTAGGATCTGGTAATGGTCGGTTATTATTTCTTGCCGCCAAAACTGGCGCGAACGCCGTTGGTTATGAACTTAATCCTTTTTTAGTTTATTACACTAAACTCGCGATATTTTTTGCGCGCGTCTCCGATTTAGTTAGCGTGCGATTACAATCAATTTACACGGCAGATTTAAAAGATGCAGATGTGGTGTTTGCGTTTCTTATGCCCGGACCCATGGAAAAACTTGGTCCAAAACTATTTTCCGAATTAAAACCTGGTGCCATGATTTATTCTTATACTTTTCCTATTCCTGGGCACGAACCCGTTCAAAAAGAACAGGGGATAAGAGTTTATCGGGTATAGGTAAGTCATTGACTTTTTGAAAAAAAGTGATATACTTTTACTGTTTTATCGACATGGCCTGTTCGTCTATCGGCTAGGACGTCGCCTTCTCAAGGCGTAAAGACGGGTTCGACTCCCGTACGGGCTACAAATAAAATTATTATAAATAAGTGATGTTTATCCTTAAAGATAAAACTAATTGGTTGTATCTTACAATCGTAATTATTCTTGCCACTTTTTCAATTGGCGGAATTTTATTTTTTAGGCATCAACTATTAGTTGAAGATGTAATTGCAATGGAGTCATTTAATATTTTAAGACCAGCTCCATTACCTACTGAAATAAATCAAAATTTTTTAACTCAGGTCAATGATTGCTTTATTCCGGTTGCTGCTCTATATGGTTATACACTTCGAATTTCGTCCGGCTTTAGAACGATTGCCGAACAAGATGAGATATATAATCAGGGGCGAACGGTAAATGGACACCTGGTAACGGATGCGCAAGGTGGAAAAAGTATTCATAATTATGGTTATGCAGTAGATATTGTTGATCGTTGGAACGAATACAATATAGATTGGAAAAAACTTGCAAAAATAACGACTTTTTGTCGCCTGGAGCCAAGTGAAGAAGGGGATATTTCACATGTTGAATACCGCGGAGGTATTTCAACAAGAGATTTTATGTATGGAAGTAGGCCAGAACCGCTTACGCTTCCTTGTGAAATAATGAAAGAAAGATCTGAATTGAAAGAAAAATTAACACTTAAAGATTTGAAAAATTGCGGCGCGCCAAATTTTTCAAATTAATATTTTAGAATTAAATTTTTTTAAAACAAAAACACCCCGATAAAGTTGAGGTGTTTTTGATGTGCGAGCTTTACTAATGTGGCTCGCCGCACATCCTCCTAATTTTTACCTTTTACGATGGTAGCGTCGCGCGAGCAGTGCGCTCTTGCGGAGGTATTCTTCAGCCAGCCTTGAGCTGATTGGGATATTGGGGTCATTGTTTGGATGGATTTGACCCTGTGCATCCCAGCTGGTATTGGGAAAATCTCCGATTATCGGCGCCAAGATTGAAACGGTATTCGGACCGAGGCCGCCGGCAATAGCAATGCCGAGTTCAGGACGATATCGCCGCGCCGTCGAAACGAAATGGTACATGTCGCTTACGTTCATCGGCTTTCCTTCGCCCATGCTGCAGTCAAACAGGACGTAATCAAAGGTGTTTTGGTACCGGTGTAATTCACCCACCAGTTTGTTCATGTCATTTTTGATTTCGTCGAGTGACTTTTTGTTGATTTGCAGAATGTACTTCAATTTTGGATGCTGAAGACGAACTTCGGCAATGGCAGACGCCTTAGGCCAGACCATGTCGAGCTGTAGGGCGCGCAGGTTCTTGCCGCCCCAATGGATTGCGTCGAGGAGAGATGCCGCGACGTCAATGCCTTCATAGTCGGCGTAGTGCAGGGTGTTGAAAGCAAGCGGGTCGTCGACAAAGATGTCGGCGAGGTCTTGGTAGGCCGGAAAAATTCTCGCCCACTTAGTTGGCAGGCCGTGCAGAGTCTTGTAGCTCATCATGGCGCCAACCATCAGTTGATGCGGAAAATTTCCCACGGTTTTTTCTTCACGAAGCACCTTTAGAAGGTATCGCGCTTCTTTACCAGACGGAACATCAGTAATTCCAATGTAAGGAATCTTCATTTTACCCTCTGGGTTTGGGTTCAATTGAAAATGTTCTGCCCTAAACCTAGCAGGTTTTTGGGGTTTTGTCCAGGTAGGTGCCTTTATCTTGACAAAATGGGTAAAAAGGTGTATAATGTTCTGTTTTGCCAACCTTAGACCGCCTCCAAGGAGGAGCACATGTCGAAGTCAAAGCAGAACGAAAATCATCCCCAGTCCCAGGTCATCGCCGCCATGATGGCGTTCATCCAGCAGTTGGACCTAGTCCAGAGGCAGCACTTCCGTTACCTGATCCGCAACATCGGGATTTGCGAGATCTGGCTGCTTAGCCAGATGAAGCCGAACAACATCGCGAAGGAGATGCTCAGATTCACCCCAGCCAGTTCGCAGCTTAAGCTGCACCTCACTCGCGACCAAAAGCGGTCGTACCAGAAGTTCATCAAGGCTCTGCAGAAGTTCGTGGAGTAGCCCAAGGGGAGTGATTTGTGGGAGCGGTGTTTCGATACCGCTCCCACCCCTTATCTTTTTTATCAAAGCTGGTGAAAAGGATAAGGGGTTGTTGCCCTTGCTATTTGGGCGAAAAAATGCTATACTTACGATTCGTTACTAATATAAATAACAAAATTATAGGAGCTCTGCTCATATAAACTCATTCATTCGGTAATCAGTGAAAGCATTCACTGATTACACTCATTCATTTCATTTATGGCGTATTTTGAAAGAGACAGCCGCGGTGGCGGTAAAGGATTTGGCGGAAAGAAAAGTTTTGGCGGACCGCGATTTGGCGGTGGAGACCGTGGTGGTTTCAATAAGCCACGCCCTTTTATGCATAAAGCTACATGTGCAACCTGCGGCCAAGAATGTGAAGTTCCTTTCAAGCCATCTGGCGACCGACCGGTATACTGCAGTAATTGTTTCAAGAGACCAGAAGGTGATGACCGTGGTGGAAATCGCGGAAATTTCCAAGATCGGGCAATCGGCAATAAACCGATGTTTCAAAAAAGTGCTCCAAGTTCTGGAAACAACGACCAGCTTAAAGCTCAGATAGAAATGTTAAATACAAAACTTGATAAGATTTTACAGGCGTTAGTTCCAGCGACTGTCAAAGTTGAATCCGCTGAAAATAAAACTGAAACCAAGAAAGCAGCTCCAGCCAAGGCTAAAGCTGCTCCAAAGAAAGTCGCTAAGAAAAAGAAATAAACCTTCAAAACGAAAAACCCTCCGCCCAAGGCGGAGGGTTTTTGTATTGACTAAACTTGAAATTTATGATATGTTGTTAAGTCAGCTTTTTTGTAATTCAACAAATGGCGGACGTCAATCTAAGGAAAATTAACGGTTCTTTTCAACTGGAGGCTCCATGAGCAAAGAAACAGTTCTTCTGTTGGCATTATTTGCGGCAATCTTCGTGATCTTTTATTTGCTTGGAAGAATAAGCCGCATGAAAAATGATGAAGTTTTCATCGTCGATTTCGACGGATACGTTGATTGTTCCGATGAGGAAATAAAAGGAGATGCCCTCTCCGGAAACGTGGTATCGCTTCGTGACTGGAAAAAGGCCAATGCGCCAATGTTGACGGATGAAGAATCCGCACTTATCATCCGATGCGACGAAGAATTTGTTGATTGGCTCGAAGACCTCCGCGAGGGTTCAAAGTTGCCACACGTAAAGGATGTCATTCGGCGAGCGCTCCGAGAGTTTGAATGGCGGCTGATACAATCAAAGTCCGGCCACCAGCACGCGATAATCAAGTCGGCAAAAAAGTCTTAACATTGTTAGGGCGTCGCTGGCAATAACAAGCCATCCGACGTCATTAGTTTTTCAATATTGGATGATTAATGACGGGTGGCTTGTTTTTTTTGACAACAAAAAACCCCGACTTGCGTCGGGGTTTTTGAATTTTCTAGTTAGGCTTTTGTGACACCGACCGCTTTTGGTCCTTTGTCAGATTGCTCTACTTCGAAGGAAACCGAATCGCCGATGTTTAAATCGGAGAATTGGCAACCAACTAAACCGGTAACGTGGAAAAAGAGATCCTTGTCTCCAGTTTCTGGTTTGATGAATCCAAAACTCTTTTCAGGTTTTAGACTTTTGATAGTACCTTTCATATTAGTATAAAGATAGCTGAATAAATACTTAAACAAAGTAGAAATTCGACTAAATTTCACTAATGTTTGTATGGATACAGTCTATCACAAAAGGGGTAAAAAGTCAATAGATAATCCAATGCAGCTAAACAATTGTTGATAATAAAATTGCAATCGAAAAAATTATTTGTTGTTAAATTCTTGTTTCTAGAGTATGATATTTATATTAATAATTTGATAATTATGTTGTTTAAGAAGATATTCAATTTTGGCGATAAACTCGAAGATAAAGTAAGAGGTAGGCTTAGTCATTTCCCTATTACCTATGCATTTCTTGGTGGCGCCGGGGTAATTATTTTTTGGCGGGGGATTTGGCATAGCATGGACTATGCCATGTCTTTGATGAATTCTCAAAATGCAGAATTAGTAACCGGCTATGCCTGGTGGGATGGACCGCTTTCAATTTTAATCGGCATGTCACTGCTGCTTCTTATTGGTCTTTTTGTTTCCAGTTTTATTGGTAATGAAATTTTAATTTCCGGCATGAATGGAGAAAAAAAAGTTGCGGAAAAAACTGAACAGGAAATAAAAGAAGATGTTGCGCTAGGGGTGCACATGGTTCACGGAATGAAGGAGCTGACCGCGCGACTTGAAAGTTTAGAAAAAAAATTATCTAAATAATTAATAAAAAATTTTATGAATAAAAAACAAGCGGTTATATTGTTGATTTCATCATTTACATTATTAGGACTAGGCTGTGGTAAAACCGCATCCGAAAAACTGATCGAGCGGCAAACTGGCGGCCAGGTTAAAGTTAATGAAAAAAATGGCAATGTAAAAGTGGATATCGGCGCTGGAGGAACATTTGAATCTGGCGTGGATGTTAAATTACCGGATGATTTTCCAAAAGATATTTATGTAATAGAAGGAAAAATAACTGCCGCAATTGTTGATGGAAGTAAGAAAAACTACTCTATTTCAGTTGATTCAACCAAGGGAATTGAGGAAATTTCTACTTTATATCAGCAAAAATTTAAAGCTGACGGTTGGAAGATTACCGGTACAATGAATTTTGGCGACTCATCTTCGGTGGTAGCGGAAAAAAACGGTGATACCGTGTCAATTTTAATCGGTAAAAATGGTGATAAGAATTCTGTGGTAATCAGCGTTAACAAGAAATAACCGAGAAATAAGAGCCATAAACGACCAGCTATTGACAAAATACTAAAAAAAGGGTATAATTAACCACTTAATAACTAGCCATTTGGCTAAGACTCGAATCTTTGCGTCATAATTAGATTAGTGACCCATTTGTATATCGGGTCACTAATTATTTTTATGACTAAACAGACACAGTCAAACCTCAGTTTTGCCGACCTTGGATTGTCGGACAAGTTGCTCGCAATCTTAAAGCAGAACAACTTTAATATTCCTAGCCCTATTCAGCATCAAGCCATTCCGGCCGCGCTTGAAGGCAAGGATCTCATTGGTATCGCACAAACCGGCACTGGCAAGACGCTGGCTTTTGGTTTACCGATGATTCAGCGTATCGCTCAAAATAATGGCCAGGGCCTCATTCTCTTACCGACCCGTGAACTTGCTATTCAGGTGGATGAAAATCTACAAAAAATCGGCCGTTCACTTGGACTTAAAACTGCGGTTTTAATTGGCGGAGCTTCAATGGGAAAACAAATTAGCGATTTACGACGTGATCCGCATATTATTATTGCGACTCCGGGTCGTTTGGTTGACCATCTCCAACAGAGAATCGTAAATTTAAATAAAATAACGGTTATGGTTTTAGATGAAGCCGACCGCATGCTTGATATCGGTTTTCTTCCTCAGATTAAACAGATTCTCGCTTTAGCGCCAAAAAAGAAACAATTATTGATGTTCTCGGCAACCATGCCAAATGAAGTGGCGCGCCTTGCCTCAGAACACATGCACTTGCCTTTGCGCATTGAAGTAGCTCCGTCGGGAACAGCCGCCAACAATATTGAACAAGAAATTTTCATGATCAGTAAAGAAGTCCGGATGCAGCTGCTTGAAAAATTACTTGCTGATTATCCGGGAACAATTTTGGTATTTTCGCGCACCAAGCACGGAGCAAAGAAAATTGCTGCCGGTGTTCGGCAAATGGGTCATAGTGCCACCGAAATTCATTCCAATCGTTCGCTTGCCCAGCGCAAGGACGCAATGAGCGGTTTTAAATCTGGTAAGTACCGTGTCATGATTGCGACTGATATTGCGGCCCGTGGTATTGATGTAAATAATATTTCTTTGATTATTAATTACGATTTACCAAGCAATTCAGAAGATTATGTTCACCGTATCGGTCGAACTGCCCGCGCCGGAAAGTCTGGCAAGGCGATTTCTTTTGCAACGCCAAGTGAACGCGGTGAAATAAAAAGCATTGAACGTTTAATACGCAAAACTATTCCAATTATGATTCTTCCCGTGCTTCCACCACGCCGTTCTTTGCCACCGGGCAATTATCACAATCTAAACAACGGAAACAATCGTTTTCAAGGCGGCCGCAACAGAGGGTTTCAAAAAAGATTCCGATAAACTTCAAAAACCACACGAACAGTGTGGTTTTTTAGTCTTGCTTCAAAATATATTTAAGTGTATAATATGCAAACTTAAATTAAATTTCGTCTAATTTTTATGCAGGATATCCAGGAAATATTCAATCGTATTCAGGAAATTAAAAAGAAATCAAAAGATATTCGAGGAGCGTACAAAGATGCCCTTTCTGCATCTGGCGAGTATAAAGATGTAGAAGAAAAGATTAAAGTTTTGCGGGAGCGAAAAAAACAAATCGAAATATCGGTAAAAAATGATTTTTCCGGTGAGTTTACAAAATTAGAAGATTTTAAAGTAGATCTTGAGTCTGATAACACGATGCTTTCTGATGCCGCCTTGACGAAACTCATGAAAGGCGAGACAGTAGAGGTGGTAGACGAATATAGTAATAAATACGAACCTGAGTTTAGCGTTAAATTTAAAAAAACCTAATATGAGTAAACAAGTAACAATCTATTCTACTCCGGTTTGCCCATACTGTCGCCGTGCCAAATCCTTGTTTGATGAGCTAAAAGTTCAATATAAAGAAGTTGATTTGGCTGGTGATGAAAAACTTCGAAATGAAATGGTGGAAAAATATCAATGGCAGACGGTGCCGATGATTTTTGTTGGAGATGAATTTATTGGCGGTTATGATGATATGATTGCGCTTCATGCCGAAAATAAATTTTTGGAAAAAGTAAATTCTTAAAATCTTATTACGATATAATAAACGACCCACATGGGTCGTTTTTTGTTACTTATTGGCATTATTATTTGTATAAGAACTTAACTGTCACCATTAGAGGTGTATTTCTTCTTGCTTTTCAAGCGTTTTAACATTATTATACATATAGAGCAAAAAAGTTTTTTATGAAAAAATACTTAATTTTGGCAATCGGGGTAGTTTTGGTTTCAGTGTTTGGATATTATGGTTGGAAATGGAACTTGTTGCAAACAACGCGTCCGCCGGTTGTTTCTTCGACCCCAGATGGAATAAATAAGAATTTTCAAATCGCTGGTACGCTTATACGCAACAGCACGGGTTTGGTTAGAGACATTTGGTATCTGACAGTAGATATGCCTGATAAGCCCGCTAGCCGGATTGAATTGAAGTTCGTTGACACGAGTGAATGTTCGGTAGGCAGTACTAGAGTTGATTGTAATAAAATTGATTTTCCAAACGGTACAAGAGTTAGAGTTTCAGGTGAAAAGGAAAACGAAGTTTTAACTATTACCGAGCTTACCGCGGAAACCTCGGCAGATTTGATTAGTGTCGACAAAATTACTTCCGGAGATATTTTGGAAAGTCCGACAACTATTACTGGTCGAGCACGCGGTCAATGGTTTTTTGAAGCTAGTTTCCCTATACGTTTGATTGATTTAAAAGGAACGGTTATAACAACCACGATTGCGCAGGCCGGCAGTGATTGGATGACGACGGATTTTGTACCGTTTTCTGCGACTATAAATTTTGATGTTGCGACAAAAACACCGGCGGAACTGGTACTCGCAGCTGACAACCCTTCCGGTTTGCCTCAGAATGATCGAGAAATTAAAATTCCGGTTACCTTGTTGCCGTCAAAATTAAGCCGTGAAGTTAATTTATATTATTATAATGCCGGTTTAGATAAAGACGGGACTGGTAATATTTTGTGCAGCGAAAAGGGACTCGTATCGGTAAAGCGGTTTGTGCCAAATTCAGATAAAATAATTTCAGATACCGTAAATTTGTTACTCGCAGGGAATATTTACCCGGCGGAGAAAGCGCAGGGCGTTTCGAGTGAGTTCCCGATCAAGGGGGTTAAATTGAATTCGCTTTTTGTGAACGACGGTATTGCGACTCTAAATTTTTCCGACCTAAACAACAAAACCTCGGGCGGATCATGCCGGGTCGGCGTACTTTGGATGCAAATAGAAGCAACTGTTAAACAGTTTCCGGGAATTAAAGAAGTTAAGTTTTTTCCGGAAACATTATTTCAGCCTTAAATTTTATTTTGGCCGGATTTTTGTTCTTTGCGATATACGAGGTATGAATAGATCATTGTTCCAAATACCATCTGTAAAATTGCGATATAAAAAATTGCCATTCCCGTTGCGTTCGGTAATAACGGCGTAAGAAGCATTAGACCGCCGCAGAAAATCATTGACCAGCCGCCAAAGCGGTTGGTTTTATTCCAAACACTTTCGGAAGTTAGTGTCCAAGGAAATCGAAAGCCAATAAACCAGTTTTGTTTAATTTTTCCAATTATACTACCAAGTGCAATAAACATTAGTCCGACCAGGCTTGGTACTATCAGGTTTATCGGGATGTTTATGCCAAGATTAACGGCTCCGACAACAGTAGAAATTAATAGCATGAAAATAATAAAAATATTTTTTAACCAATGGTATAAGTTTTCAAATTTAAGGTAATTTTCTTTTTTTGGGTCAAGACTTGGAAGAGCTAAAAAGAGAACATAAAAAAATGTTGAAATAATTGGCATGAGAAACGCTCCAAGCGTTTTTCCGGAGTAACCATCAGCAACGCCGTTAAAATTCCAGTGCGTAATTACCTTTTCAGGAAATTGCGCATAAAAGTATACGCCCAAAATCCAGGTTATAAAAATTGATATTAAAGCTGGCGCCTCAGTTTTAATGGTGTATTTCATAAATTTGACGACTTAATAGTTATTATATATAATGACATTAATATGCAAAACAAGCAATCATTACTTAGCATTATTAGCCTTTCTTTGTTGAAGAAGGGTGATTATGATTGTGCCTAGTAAGAAATAACTTCACACTCTAATCACCCGAAAAAAACGGGTGATTTTTCTTTTTATAATCTGTATGGCCTATTTCAGCGGTTGGAACAGGCCTGCCAGATCGGCAAAAAGAGGCGGAAAGTCTCACAACAAGGAGTAGTCATGAAGAATGGTTCCGACGAATTCAAGCGCAACATGGTTCCCCATCTCGTGTATGAGGGCGCGCGTCATGCCTTCAACGAGGATCAGCTCCCGAAGGAGCAGGTGGAGAAGATTCTCGCGGACTCGCAGGCCTTCGCGCATTTCGTGAAGCGCAACATCCATGAGCTCGTGCTCGAGTTCATACACGAACAGGAGGAAAAGTCGTCTCTCCAGCAGGTCGGCTAAGCCGACAGAAGTTAGTTCTTTTTTTAGACCCTCGTCCCGACAGTACGTCGGGGCGGGGGTCTTATGTTTTTTGACTGCTTATTGTAAAGGTGGCATACTAGATTATTATGGAAGAAAATAATTTTTCGTACCAATTTTATAAAACCACCGCTGACGCCTGGGAAGCAATGTACCAGTCACTACTCACAGCTCAAAAATCAATTTTTTGGGAAGTATATATTTTTGTTGATGATGAAGCGGGAAATCGGTTTGTAAATTTGCTTGCAGAAAAAGCTAAAGCTGGACTTGAGGTAAAATTGATAGTAGACGCTCTTGGAAGTTCAAAACTTTCTTCTAAGGCTGAAAAATTTTTAACATCATCAGGTGTAGTAGTTTTAAGATATAGTCGTTATCACCCTCAGCTTAAATTTTGGAATTTTGTTTCTCGTTTGATGCACCGGAACCATCGAAAGGTTTTAATTGTCGATAAAAAAATAGTTTTTTTAGGCGGAGTAAATATTAAAGCCGATTTTAAAGATTGGGATGATATTTTTATTAAATTAACCGGAAAAATTGCTTGGCCGCTCATGAAAGGGTTCGCCAGAAGCTATATTTCGTCCGGCGGTCAAAGTAAGGATGTAAGACGGTTATTGTATCCGTATTTAGGACAGGGAATATTGGAACAAGTAATTCCAGATTTGTCAGCAAAACTAAAATTTATTGTGCATTCGCCGTCCAAGGCAAAGTTGCCGCGGACCAAACTTTTCTATTTGAAGGCCTTAACAATTGCAAAAGAAAGGGTGAATTTATTATCGCCATATTATATTCCAGATGGAAATTTTTTGCGCGGCATCGCTATTGCAACGGCTCGGGGAGTGCAGGTAAATATTTTTTTACCTCATCACGCGGATGTTCAACTTATGGAACTTTTGTCGCGGACCTATTTTGATCTGACAATTCGGGCGGGAGCTAATATTTATCTTTTGCCTAAAATGAATCATGGTAAAGCTTTGACGGTAGATGGTCAGCTCGGGCTGGTCGGAAGTATAAATCTGATGCCGCGTTCATTTTCGTATCAGGAAGAAAGCGCTGTTTCCTTTACTGATGAAAAAATGGTTTCGGAATTGAACGGCATGTTTGATGAGTTAAAGGCCCAGGCGGAGCCGTTGAATATTGATGCTTTTCGTCGTCGGCATTGGTTGCAACATTTGCGTGAATGGCTTGCAAAAAAACTTGAATATTTTGTATAAAATTGGTTTATATTAGGCGGGTTGGTTTTTCATTTGTTAGACATGGTATAATAAATGAAACTAATAGATTAGAGTCAAATCTAATGAAAGTCGCAAGTTTGTTAAAGCGCTTTGGATTATTCATTATTATAATGACGCTTCTTGAGTTTGGAGTGCTGTATTTTTTTATTCATAATTCAGAAAGCGATGCAAAAATTATTAATTATTCAGGCTTGGTAAGAGGTCTCGCGCAACGGGTTTTCAAGCTTGATTATGCCGGTCATTATAGTGAAGCAGAATCTTATGAGCTTCAGCTTGATAAAATTATTATCGGTCTTAAAAACGGCGATGAATCGCTTGGTTTAAAGAAGTTAAATAATGACCAATTTCAGCTGCTCATGAATGATGTTTCGACGGATTGGGAAAAAATAAAAAAGACTATTGAACTGTCAAAAAATCAGCCTGATGCATTTTCCGATTTGTTGCGTCAAAGTGAAGATTTTTTTATCCTTACTGATCGGTCGGTACGAGCAGCCGAGGAGGCGGCTCGAAATAAAGTTGTCGTTTCTGAAGCTGTTCAACTTGTGTTGTTTATACTCGAAGTGGTTGCTTTAATATTTCTGATGATAATTATAAAACGACGGGTAGTTACGCCTTTAAATATTATTTCGAAAATTTTACCGAAGGCAGCTGGAGGTGATTTGTCACAACACTTGCCAATGAAAGGCTCGGACGAATTCGGGGAAATTGCGGATGTTTTTAATAAATTACTAATAAGACAGCGCGAATTTACCGGTTCCTTGGAAAAAAAAGTTAAAGAAAAAACGCGTGAATTAGAAATAAAGATTATAGAAGTAGAAGGGGGTAAAGAAAAAGTAGAAGAAGAAAAAAAACAAATTGAAAAGCTGTTGTCTGAAAACGAAAAATTTCGATTAGCAATTGAAGGGGCGTCTGATCATATCATTATCACGGATAGTGAGGGTTTTATAATGTATGCTAATAAAGCTGCGGAAGAAATTACCGGTTATTCGACCGGAGAAATGTTCAGAAAAAAAGCCGGGCAACTTTGGGGTGGTTTAATGGATAAAAAATATTATGAAAATCTTTGGAAGGTTATTAAGGTCGAAGGCAAACCATTCAAAGGGTTAGTAAAAAATCATCGAAAGAATGGTGAAATTTATGATGCGGCGGTAAGTATCTCTCCAATTCTTGATAAAAATAATAAACCGATTTTTTTTATCGGGTTAGAAAGAGATGTTTCTAAAGAAGTTGCCGTCGATCGCGCGAAAACGGAATTTACGTCATTGGCTTCGCACCAGCTTCGAACGCCGCTCACAGCGATTAGGTGGTATTCAGAATTATTACTAAGCGGCAAAGCCGGAAAAATAAATAAAAAACAAACTGAATTTATAAAAGAGATTTTTGATGGTAATAAAAGGATGATAACTTTAGTAAATAATTTATTAAGTGTTTCACGATTGGAATTAGGTACTTTACCGATCCATGTTGTATCTGCCGATTTGTGCGTTATTTTAAATGATGTAGTTAAAGAGCTGAAACCCGATGCAATCGGAAAAAAAGTAAAAATTGAATATGTTTGTTTGATGAAAAAATTAGTTGTTATGATAGATGAAAGTTTGATCAGGATGATTTTTCAAAATCTAATTTCAAACGCAATTAAATATTCCTTAGAAAAAGGTGTGGTAAAAATTGAAATGAAATCAAATCAGGATAATATTATCGTTTCGGTTATCGACAATGGAATTGGTATTCCGATTGCAGATCAAAAAAATATATATAATAAATTTTTTAGGGCGAATAATGCTGGAAAAATTCAAGCCGACGGAACCGGTTTGGGGTTATACATTGTGAAATCTGTAGTGGATTTTGTTGGAGGGAAGATTTCCTTTAAATCAAAAGAAGGATACGGAACAGAGTTTGTATTTGAAGTTCCGCTTTCCGGTATGAAAGAAAAAAAATAATTATTTAAGTCGCCCTAATTATAACGCGCGACATGATTTATTCAAACTATATGAAGAAGAAACTGCTAATCGTAGAGGATGAAAGAACTTTATTAAAAGTTCTTAAAGAGAGGTTTTCAAAGGAGGGGTATGAAGTTAGTACTGCGGGCGACGGCGCAGTTGCTCTTGAAATGGCACTTACTGATCATCCGGATTTAATCTTGCTGGATATTGTTATGCCGATTATGGATGGTATGACTGTATTAAAGAAATTACGCGGAAATGAATGGGGTAAAGACGTTCCGGTTGTGTTATTAACAAATTTAAATATTGCAGATAAGGTTGCGGACGCGTTAGATAGAGGAGTGTATGATTATTTGGTTAAGTCGGATTGGTCACTCGAAGATATTGTAACAAAAGTTAATGAACGACTTAGTTAAAAGTAATTTCCCTAAAACCATTGGCAGTGTGGCTGAAATATATATCAGCCACATTTTTTTTAATCAAAAGCGTTTTTATTTTTTCCGGCCATTCAATAATCGTAATCGTATCTGGATTACCTAAATAATCTTCAGCGCCAATTTCTATTAATTCGTGTTCATTTTTTAATCGATATGTATCGATATGAATGAGGGTTTTAATTTTCTTATTCGAAATTTTGTAAATATTCATCAAAGTAAAAGTCGGGCTTTTAATTTCAATATTTATTCCCAGGCCTTTTGCCAACCCTTTTGTAAAAGTCGTTTTTCCGGAGCCTAATTCACCATGCAAACATAAAATCATCCCGCCGGTAAGCAGGCTGCTAAATTTTATACCTTCTGAAATAGTTTCTTTTTCGTTTTTTACGATAATTTTCATATCTCAATTTATACAGCATTTAACTGAATTATTCAAGTATTTTTCTCTTGCCTAAGCCCTAAAATATATGATATACTGGCGAAGTATAAATATATGGATTTCGTCCCATATATTTTCATTCGTTTTCAGAGTTATGGATTCATTTCGTTCACTCATTTAAATATG
>Ga0172379_10000585_pt1 | contig 89204 bp, 83 predicted proteins | sample GrowelOW334metaG_FD_119756 | JGI IMG/M metagenome (GOLD analysis project Ga0172379, IMG submission 119756) | Groundwater microbial communities from an aquifer near a municipal landfill in Southern Ontario, Canada - Groundwater well OW334 metaG | ecosystem: Environmental > Aquatic > Deep...
ACTCCTTCATATTCAAGCAGCTGTTCGCCGTCGAGTCTGCCGACTACCGCGAGAGGATCGCCTGTTTCCGCGAGGTGCGGGAGGTGATGCTGCAGGAGTGCGGACACAATCTGCATCATGACCGGCCGCAAGAAGTGGCGCGCCTGATAGAGGAATTCTTCGTCATATGAAGCCGCTGAACGCCGACCTGCACTGTCACTCAACCGTTTCCGACGGCCTGCTGGCCCCCGCCGAGGTGGTGCGCCGCGCCCAGGGCAATGGCGTCGAACTGCTGGCGCTGACCGATCACGATGAACTCGACGGGCTGGCCGAAGCCCGCGCCACGGCCGCGGAGATCGGTCTGCGCTTTGTCGATGGCGTCGAGGTGTCGATTTCCTGGGGCGACGACCAGACCGTGCATATCGTGGGACTCGGCATCGATCCAGCCAATGCCGCGTTGAGCGAGGGATTGCAGCGGGTCAGGAGCGGCCGCGACGAGCGTGCCGGGCGCATGGCCGCGGAACTGGACAAGGTCGGCATCCACGGCGCCTACGAAGGTGCGCTGCGCCACGCCGGCAATCCGGCGCTGGTCAGTCGCTCGCATTTCGCCCGCTACATTGTCGAGCAGGGGCATGCCAAGGACGTCAAATCGGTGTTCGATTACTGGCTGGCCAAAGGCAAGCCGGGCTATGTCGAACATGCCTGGGCGACGCTGCAAGACGCGCTGCGCTGGATCATCGGCGCCGGCGGCATCGCGGTGGTCGCCCATCCGGGCCGCTACCGGCTGTCGAAGGCGGAGCGGAACGAGTTGTTCGCGGCGTTCAAGGATCTCGGCGGGCGCGGCATCGAAGTGCTGTCGGGGTCCAACAAGGATGAAGAGGTACGCGAGTTCTCGCACATCGCGCGCCAGTTCGGCTTTCTCGCCTCGCGCGGCTCGGATTTTCACGGGCCGGGAGAGAGTTGGACGGACTTGGGCAAATTGCCGGACTTGCCCGAGGATCTGACCCCGGTCTGGTCCCAACTGGCCTGAGTCGGCCCTCGATTTCCGCGATTACAGACTACGCATGGCACAGCTATTTCATATTCATCCTGAACATCCGCAGCCGCGCCTGATCAAGCAGGCGGCGGAGATCGCGCGGAGCGGCGGCCTCATCGCGCTGCCCACTGACGCCGCTTATTCACTGGCCGGCGTGGCGGGCTACGCGCCTTTGCTGGATCGAATCCGCAGGATACGCGGTGTCGATGAGCGCCATCTGTTCACGCTGATGTGTCGCGACCTTTCCGAGATCGCCACCTATGCAAGAGTGGATAACACGCAGTACCGCCTGCTGAAGGCCACCACGCCCGGCAGCTATACCTTCATTCTGGAAGGCACCCGGGAATTGCCGCGGCGCCTGCTGCATCCCAAGCGCAAGACCATCGGTCTGCGCGTACCCAATCATCCGCTGGCGCTCGCGCTGCTGGAGGAACTGGATGAACCGCTGCTGACCTCGACGCTGATCCTGCCTGGCTCCGGGACGCCGCTGGCCGATGCCGATGAAATACGCGAGCATCTGGAAAAACAGCTCGATCTGGTGATCGATGCCGGACATTGCGGCATGGAGATGACGACGATAATCAATCTGACCGGTCTGCAGCCCGAACTGGTGCGGGCCGGGCAGGGGCCGCTGGCGCCTTTCGGGCTGGAATAACGCGGTCTGATAGAATCTCTCTGCCCATGAATGTTATCCAGACGCTGGCGATTTCCGCCTTGCCGGTAATCTTTGCCATCACCCTGCATGAGGCGGCGCACGGCTATGCGGCGCGGCATTTCGGCGATCCGACGGCATGGCAGATGGGGCGTATCAGTCTGAATCCGCTGCGGCATGTCGATCTGGTGGGAACCATCCTCGTCCCGGCGCTGATACTGCTGCTGTCTTCTGGTGGTTTGCTGTTCGGCTGGGCCAAGCCGGTGCCGGTGAATTTCGGCAACTTGCGCCGCCCCAAGCAGGACATGCTCTGGGTGGCAGCGGCCGGGCCGGGGGCCAACCTGGTTATGGCGCTCGCGTGGGCTTTTGTCCTGAAGTTGGCAATGGCAATGCCCGAAACCGCCTATACGCTGCCGTTAATGAAAATGGCCGATGTCGGCATCGATATCAATATCGTCTTGATGGTGCTGAACTTGTTGCCCTTGCCGCCGCTGGACGGTGGACGCATTGTGGTCAGTCTGTTGCCGCATCGCGCGGCCTGGAAGTTTTCGCAGTTGGAACGCTGGGGTTTTCCGATTCTGCTGCTCTTGCTCTTCTTGGGTATTCTGGGCAAAGTTCTCGCCTTGCCTATCGGGTTGCTTCGCGCCCTCTTCGCTGTCGTTTTTCAGTTCAACTATTAAACAATGTACGCAGAAAAAGTTCTCTCCGGCATGCGCCCGACCGGGCGACTCCACCTCGGCCACTATCACGGCGTGCTTGCCAACTGGATCAAACTCCAGCACGAGTACCCATGTCTGTTCTTCGTCGCCGACTGGCATGCGCTGACCACGGCTTATGACGAGCCGGGCACGATCACCGACAACACCCGCGACATGATCGTCGACTGGTTGGCGGCGGGAGTCGATCCATCGCAGGCAACCATCTTCATCCAGTCCAGAGTGCCGGAGCACGCCGAATTGCATCTGCTGCTGTCGATGATGACACCGCTGGGTTGGCTGGAGCGCGTGCCGACCTACAAGGATCAGCAGGAGAAGCTGTCGCACAAGGATCTGACGACTTATGGCTTTCTCGGCTACCCGCTGTTGCAGGCCGCGGATATCCTGATCTATCGCGCCAACAGGGTTCCCGTGGGCGATGATCAGGTGCCCCACGTTGAATTCACGCGCGAGATTGCGCGCCGCTTCAATCACCTGTACGGCCGCGAGGCGGGCTTCGAGGAGAAGGCGCGCGAGGCGGTCAAGAAGCTTGGCAGCAAGCGCGCCAAACTCTACGACGAGTTGCGCACCCGCTACCAGGAAAAAGGCGAAGACGACGCGCTGGAACAGGCGCACGAGTTGCTGAACGAGGCGCAGAGCCTCTCCCTGGGCGACCGCGAGCGCCTGTTCGGCTGGCTCGAAGGCACGCGCAAGATGATTCTGGTGGAACCCGACGCCCTGCTCACCCATTCCTCGCGCATGCCGGGACTGGATGGCCAGAAAATGTCCAAGTCCTATGGCAACGCGATCAGCTTGCGCGAAGATGCCGGCGAAGTTACCCGGAAGATCCGCACCATGCAGACCGATCCGGCGCGTGTTCGGCGCACCGATCCGGGCGATCCCGACAAGTGCCCGGTGTGGCAGTTCCACCTGATCTATTCCAGCGACGAGGTCAAGAGCTGGGTGCAAACCGGCTGCCGCTCGGCCGGTATCGGCTGCATCGAATGCAAGCAGCCGGTGATCGAGGGCGTGTTGAAGGAACAGGAACCGATGCACGAACGGGCAAAGATGTACGAAGAAGATCCGCAACTGGTCAAGAACATCATTGCCGACGGCTGCGAAAAGGCGCGCAAGCTGGCGCAGGAGACCATGCGCGACGTACGCGAAGCAATAGGAATCGACTACTCGTGATCGAAAACGCCATTCCGGATCCGGCCGGCGCGCCCTTGGCCGCTCAGTTCACCGTGCCGCCAGCGCCGACTCTCGTGGCAGGCGCGGCTGCCGCCGTGCATCGGCCCCGGGTCTATGGCGAATTCATGGCCGAGATGCCGCGCGACCTCTACATCCCGCCGGATGCGCTGGAGATCATTCTCGACTCCTTCGAAGGTCCGCTCGACCTGTTGCTGTACCTGATACGCCGGGCCAATATCAATGTTCTCGATATCCCGATGGCGCCGCTGACGGCGCAGTATCTGGTGTATGTCGAGGCGATGCGCAAGGGCAATCTTGAGCTCGCTGCCGAATACCTGCTGATGGCCGCCATGCTGATCGAGATCAAGTCGCGCATGCTGTTGCCGCGTCCGCCCAAGGCGGACAATGGCGAGCCGGAAGATCCGCGTGCCGAGCTGGTTCGCCGCCTGATCGAATACGAACGCATGAAGGCGTCGGCGGCAAAGCTGGATGAAATGCCGCAGGCGGGGCGTGACTACGAATGGATCACTGTGTGGATCGCCGACAAGGTCATCGAACGCCAGCCCGAGGTAAGCTTGCATGACCTGCAAGTGGCGTGGCTTTCGCTCATGAAGCAGGCCAGAGTGCATCAGCACCACAAGATTCATCGCGAGGAGCTGTCCGTACGCGAACACATGAGCATCATCCTGCGCCGACTGCAGGGAGGGGGTTATGTGGTGTTTGACCAGTTGTTCGACCTGACGCTGGGCGCCCAGGGGCTGGTGGTGAGTTTTCTTGCTATGCTGGAGCTGGCGCGCGAATCGTTGATCGAAATTACCCAGAACGAGGCCATGGCGCCCATTTACGTGAAGCTGCCCGATGTTGCCGCTGTATAAACCCGACGACTACAAGCGCGTGCTGGAAACCGCGCTGCTGGTGGCGGCCGAGCCGCTGCCCCTGTCCGAGCTGAAAAAGCTCTTCGATCAGGAGTTTGACGATGATACGTGGCGTACACTGTTGGATGATCTGCGCCGCGACTGGTCCGATCGGGGTGCCGAATTGGTGCAACTGGCATCCGGCTGGCGCTTCCAGACCCGCCCCGAGTACCAGTTCTACATAGACCGGCTGAAGAACGACAAACCGCCGAAGTATTCGCGTGCGGTCATGGAAACGCTGGCAATCATCGCCTATCGCCAGCCCGTGACGCGCGGCGACATCGAAGACATTCGGGGCGTGGCGGTGTCACCGAACATCCTGAAGACGCTTGAAGGGCGTGGCTGGATAGATGCCGTGGGGCATCGCGATGCACCGGGGCGGCCGGCGCTGTATGCAACGACGCGAAGGTTTCTCGACGACCTCGGCTTGCGCAGTCTCACCGAACTGCCGCCATTGACTGAAATTGAAAGGGTGATGGACCTTGGACAATCCGAAATCTCAGAAGCCTTCCCGGCCCAGGCGAGGGACGAAGAATCGGGCCCCGAGCAAGCAGGATCAGGGCAGCGGGCAGTCGACTCCGCCGACGGGCACCTCGACCTCACCGAGCAGGAGCCGGAACGGCCCGCCACGCAGTCCGACGCGCAAGGCTAGTCCTTTCCGGTCGCCGCAAGGTCCTGCGCGGTCGCAAAGTGACGCTCAGCGCGGCAGCGGTCCCGCTTCCCCGCCTCAGTCGCGGCGACACAAGGAACCGGTCTTCATTGATCCGCCCAAGCTGCACAAGGCGCTGGCCGATGCCGGCTACGGTTCGCGGCGCGAGCTCGAGGAATGGATCGTCGCCGGGCGTGTGAGCGTTAATGGCCTGCCGGCGCATGTCGGCCAGCGCGTCGGTCCGGAGGACAAGATTCGCGTCAATGGCAAGCTGGTGCAGCTCAAGTTCTCCCTGCGCCTGCCGCGCGTGCTGGTCTATCACAAGCCTGAGGGCGAGATTGTTTCCAAGGACGATCCGGACGGACGCCCCAGCGTGTTTGCCAAGCTGCCACGGCTCAAGAGCGGACGCTGGATATCCATCGGCCGGCTGGATTTCAACTCCTGCGGCCTGCTGCTATTCACCAACGACGGCGGCCTGGCCAATCGCATGATGCATCCGCGCTATGAGATCGAGCGCGAATACGCCGTGCGCGTTCTCGGCGAGGCAACGCCGGAAATGCTGGAGCGTTTGCGCAATGGCATCCAGCTTGAAGACGGCCTGGCCAGCTTCAGTCTTATCGCAGAAGCCGGTGGCGAAGGTGCCAACCGCTGGTATCGCGTGGTTCTGGCAGAAGGACGCAATCGCGAAGTGCGGCGCATGTTCGAGGCCGTTGGCCTGATGGTCAGCCGCTTGATGCGCGTGCGCTACGGGCCGGTACACCTGTCGCCGCGCCTCAAGCGCGGCCAGTGTCGCGATCTGGAGCCCGGAGAGGTGCAGGAACTGTTGAAGCTGCTGCCGCCGGAGCAAAAGCCCAGCGTGCCGGCAGGATCGGGTTTTTATGCGGATGGCGACGACGATGAATTTGACGACGACGCCGACGGCAATCGAATTGATTTGGCAGAGAAATGATGCCTCTGCTATAATCTACTGGTTTTGGTTGGCACCGTTCTCGGGAGAGAGAAGGAATGAATGGGCTTTTTGGCCCATTTTCTATTTGTGCGATGTGTTTGTGAGTTTGCATGCAACTGCTTGATTTGATAGAGACGACTGTTGTTGGCTTGGGATACGAACTGGTGGAATTCGAGACCAGTCCGCGTGCCCGGCTGCTGCGCGTCTTTATCGACAGGCCGGAAAGTGCGCAAACCGAAAAGAGTGGCATCAGCGTCGAAGATTGTGCCGCTGTGAGCAGCCAGCTTAGCCACGTGTTCATGGTCGAGAACGTCGACTATGACCGCCTTGAAGTCTCTTCTCCCGGACTCGATCGCCCGCTTGTCAAGCCCGCTGACTACCGGCGCTTCGCCGGGCAGGAAGTGCAGCTCAAGCTGCGCGTTCCGCTGGGCAACCAGCGCAATTTCAGTGGCGTGCTGGAGGGGTTGCGGGAAGATGGTGGAGTTGAAATGGTGTGCCTGCGAGTGAATGAAACACTGCAACAGTTCGCGCTCGAGAATATCGATCGGGCGCGCCTGGTGCCGAAGTTCTGATTAATGCTGGAGGACTCACATGAGCCGTGAATTGCTGCTGTTGGTCGATGCCCTGGCCCGCGAGAAAAATGTTCCGCGGGACATCGTCTTTGGCGCCCTTGAACTGGCGTTGGCGTCTGCGACAAAAAAGCGCACCAACGACGAAGCCGATGTGCGTGTGGACATCGATCGCGAGACTGGGGAATTCGAGTCTTTCCGCCGCTGGCTGGTGGTTGCCGATGACATGGTCGAGAACCCGGAGCAGCAGATCGGGCTGACCGCTGCGCAACAGCAGATTCCCGACATCGTGCTCGAAGACTACATTGAGGAAGGCCTTGAGCCCATCGATTTCGGACGTATCGGTGCGCAGGCGGCAAAGCAGGTGATCCTGCAGAAGATTCGCGATGCCGAACGCGAGCAACTGCTGAACGACTTCCTCGATCGCAAGGAGTTTCTGGTCAGTGGCACCGTGAAGCGCATGGAGCGCGGCAGCGCCATCATCGAGGCCGGGCGCATCGAAGCCCTTTTGCCGCGCGACCAGATGATTCCCAAGGAAAATCTGCGCCCCGGCGACCGTGTGCGCGCCTGGCTGATGAAGATCGATCGCCAGGCCAGAGGCCCGCAACTCATTCTGTCGCGTACGGCGCCCGAGTTCATCATGAAGCTGTTCGAACTGGAAGTGCCGGAGATCGAAGACGGCCTGCTCGAAATCAAGGCCGCCGCCCGCGATGCCGGCATGCGCGCCAAGATTGCCGTCAAGTCGAATGATCCGCGTGTCGATCCGATCGGCACCTGCGTCGGCATGCGCGGTTCGCGCGTCACGGCGGTGACCAATGAACTTTCCGGCGAACGCGTGGACATCATCCTCTGGTCGGCCGATCCGGCCCAGTTCGTCATCGGTGCGCTGGCGCCGGCCGAGGTGCAGAGCATCGTCGTCGATGAAGAAAAGCACGCAATGGATGTCGTGGTCGATGAAGACAACCTTGCCATCGCCATTGGTCGCGGCGGGCAGAACGTGCGTCTGGCCTCCGAATTGACCGGCTGGACGATCAATCTGATGACCATCGAAGAGTCCCAGTCGAAGTCTGAAACCGAGCACAGCTCGATCCGCGCCCTGTTCATCGCGAAGCTCGACGTCGATGAGGAAGTTGCCAACATCCTGATCGCGGAGGGATTCTCGACGCTGGAAGAAATCGCCTACGTTCCTCTCGCGGAAATGCTCGAAATCGACGCCTTCGACGAGGCAACGGTGACCGAGCTGCGCGAACGTGCGCGCAACGTGCTGCTAACTGAAGCCATCGTTGATGAAGAACAGATGGAAAAGGTGGCCGATGACTTGCTGTCGCTCGAGGGCATGGACAAGCCGTTGGCTGCGAAGTTGGCCAAGAATGGAATCACCGACCGTGATGCGCTGGCGGATCTGGCGACCGACGAGTTGATTGAAATGACCGGCATCGATGCTGCGAGGGCGACGGCGCTGATCACTGTTGCGCGTGCCCATTGGTTCGCCGAAGAAGAATGAGAGGTACGGCATGGCTTTGATGACTGTTTCCCAATTTGCGACCGAGCTGAAAATGCCGGCGCCGTCGCTGCTTGAGCAGCTGGCCAAAGCCGGCGTCAGCAAGCAGGCATCCAACGACACCTTGTCCGAGCAGGACAAGTCGCGGTTGCTTGACTATCTGCGCAAGGCGCACGGCGACACGGCGCCCAAGGCCAAGATCACCCTGACGCGCAAGCAGACCAGCGAGATCAGAGCCTCGGATTCCACCGGCAAGGCGCGTACGATTCAGGTTGAAGTCCGCAAGAAGCGTGTATTCGTCAAACGCGATGCCAGCGAGTTGGCCGCCGAAGCTGCCGTTGAAGCGGCCGCTGAAGCCCCAGCCGAAGTTGCTGCGGTTGAGCCGGTTGTTGTTGTCATCGCGCCAGAACCCGCTCCAGCGCCCGAAGTGGTAGCCGAGGTCGCGGCACCGATTCCCGAACCGGTTCCGGAACCGGTTCTAGCAATCCCGGTGGTAGCACCCGTGGCTGAGGCCCCGGCGGTCAGGTCCGCGCCGAAGTCGGTGATTGACTCGGCGCAACGCGCGTTGCGCGAGGCTGAATCGAAGCGTCAGGGCAAACTTTCCGCGATTCAGGCGGCCGAATTCAAGGAGAAGGGCGATCGCGAGGTCAGGCTTCGCGCTGAAGCCGACGCGCGCGTCGCCGAGGCACAGGCACTATTGGTCGCTGCGGAGGCCAAGAAGGCCAAGGAAGCGGCGGCGGCGGCCGGTGTGTCCGGTACTATCCACAAGCCAGCGGCGAAGCCGGAAGACGGCAAAGCCAAGGCGGCGAAGAAGGATGCATGGAAAGATGACGCTGCCAAGCGGCGTGCGATCAAGACGCGCGGTGATGCGGGCACGTCCGGTTGGCGCGGTTCCAAGGGAGGCGGTCGCCATGGGCGCCATGGTCACGCCGAGGACGCGCCGGCACAGCAACCGGTCGAGGCTATCGTTCGCGAAGTACATGTTCCGGAAACCATCTCCGTTGCCGATCTTGCGCACAAGATGACCGTCAAGGCCACCGAAGTCATCAAGACCCTGATGAAAATGGGATCGATGGTGACGATCAATCAGGTGCTCGATCAGGAAACCGCCATGATCGTGGTGGAGGAAATGGGCCATCTGGCTTTCGCCGCGAAGCTCGACGACCCGGATGCCTTCCTCGCCGATGAAGGCGAACACAAGGATGTGGTGCAGTTGCCGCGGGCCCCTGTGGTCACGGTGATGGGCCACGTCGACCACGGCAAGACCTCGCTGCTCGACTACATCCGCAAGAGCCGTGTCGCGCACGGCGAGGCGGGTGGCATCACCCAGCACATCGGCGCCTATCACGTGGAAACGCCGCGCGGCATGATCACCTTCCTCGATACTCCGGGTCACGAGGCCTTTACGGCGATGCGTGCGCGCGGCGCCAAGGCGACCGACCTGGTGATTCTCGTGGTAGCCGCCGACGATGGCGTCATGCCTCAGACCAAGGAAGCCATTCATCATGCCAAGGCGGCCAATGTGCCGTTGATTGTGGCCGTCACCAAGATCGACAAGCCCGATGCGAATCTGGAACGGGTGAAGCAGGAACTGGTTGCGGAAGGCGTGGTTCCGGAAGAATACGGTGGCGATGCGCCCTTTGTCGGCGTTTCGGCCAAGACCGGAGAGGGCATCGACAGTTTGCTGGAGCAGGTGCTGCTGCAGGCTGAGGTGCTGGAACTCGCGGCACCGGTGGAGGCACCGGCCAAGGGTCTGGTGATCGAGGCGCGCCTCGACAGGGGCAAGGGCCCGGTGGCGACTATTCTCGTCCTGTCAGGAACATTGCGCCGTGGCGACGTGCTGCTGGCGGGCGCCGTGTTCGGTCGCGTACGCGCCATGCTGGATGAGAACGGCAAGGCGGTCGATTCGGCGGGCCCGTCGATTCCGGTCGAGATCCAGGGCCTCACCGACGTGCCGGCAGCCGGCGACGAAGGCATGGTCCTCCTTGACGAGCGCAAGGCGCGCGAAATTGCACTGTTCCGCCAGGGCAAGTTCCGCGACGTCAAACTGGCCAAGCAGCAGGCGGCAAAGCTGGAGAACATGTTCGAGCAGATGGCAGAAGGTGAAATCAGGACTTTGCCGCTGATCATCAAGGCCGACGTGCAAGGCTCGCAGGAAGCCTTGGTGCAGTCCCTCAACAAGCTGTCAACCAGCGAAGTCAAGGTCATGGTGGTGCATGCGGGAGTGGGCGGCATCAGCGAATCCGACATCAATCTGGCTGCGGCGTCGAAGGCTGTAGTGATCGGCTTCAACACCCGTGCCGATGTCGGAGCGCGCAAGGCCGCCGAAAGCCTTGGCGTCGATATCCGCTACTACAACATCATCTATGCGGCTGTAGATGAGGTCAAGGCAGCCTTGTCCGGCATGCTGGCTCCCGAGAAGAAGGAAGTCATTCTCGGCCTGGTCGAGATTCGACAGGTCTTCCGGATTTCCCGAATCGGCGCCGTCGCGGGCTGCATGGTGCTGTCCGGCATCGTCAAGCGCAATGCCTCGGTGCGGTTGCTGCGCAACAATACAGTGGTGCACACCGGTGAACTGGATTCACTCAAGCGTTTCAAGGACGACGTGCGCGAGGTCAAAGAAGGCTTTGAGTGCGGTTTGAGCCTCAAGAACTTCAACGACATCAACGAAGGCGATCAACTTGAAGTGTTTGAGGTCCAGGAAATTGCTCGCACGTTGAATTGACAGGCAATGGCAACAAAACGCGGCTCAGGCCATGGCTATGCGCGCGCTGACCGCGTTTCCGAGCAGATTCGCCGCGAACTGGCGGATCTGCTGCGTTTTCATCTCAAAGATTTGCGCATAGCGCCCAAGCTGACGCTGGTTACGCTGACCGCTGTCGAAGTCACTGCCGATTACGCGCATGCCAAGGTCTTCTATACATCGTTGGCGGACCCGGCAGCCAACGAGATGATCGATGAGGGGCTCAAGCACTCCGCCAGCTTCCTGCGTCGCGAATTGGGTCGCCGGATTCGCATTCATCACATTCCGGAACTACATTTTGTCTTTGACCCTTCTGTCCAGGAAGGCGCGCGCCTCTCGAAACTGATCGAAGAGGCGGTCGAATCGGACAAAAAGCTGCACGACGAGTGAACGCGCCGCGCCGCGAAGGTGGCAAACCCGCGCGTCGCCGGCTCGATGGCGTGCTGCTGCTGGACAAGCCCCTCGGGCTGTCGTCCAACCAGGCGCTGCAGGCGGCGCGCCGGCTCTACAACGCCGAAAAAGCCGGGCACACCGGTACGCTTGATCCCTTGGCGACCGGCCTTCTGCCCTTGTGTTTCGGCGAGGCGACAAAGTTCTCGGGCGAATTGCTTAATGCCGACAAGCGCTATGTGGCGACAGTCCAGCTCGGTGTCACCACCGATACGGCCGATGCCGAAGGTGCGGTACTGGAGTGTCGTCCCGTGGCCGTTGACCGCTCGGATGTGGAGGCCACGCTGGCAGCCTTCGTCGGCGACATCGAGCAGGTGCCACCGATGTACTCGGCCCTGAAGCGTGACGGCAAGCCTCTTTACGAATACGCCCGCGCCGGCATCGAAGTGGAACGGGCAGCGCGCCGCATCAGCATTTATGAGTTGCGTCTGCTCGACTGCGGCGACGACTTGGCCGCGGGGCGCTTTGTTTTCGAAGTCCGTTGCAGCAAGGGAACCTACGTGCGAACTCTGGCTGCCGACATCGGCGAGCGCCTGGGCTGCGGTGCGCATCTTGCCGCCTTGCGCCGCACCGGCATCGGCGTGCTCGATGTGGCCCAGGCTCATTCCCTGGCGATGCTCGAAGCTCTGACAATCGAAGCGCGCGATGCCTTGCTGCTGCCGCCGGATTCCCTGCTGACGAGCTTGGCCGAAGCTCGGCTGGACTTCGCCGATGCCGCGCGGTTAAGGCACGGTCAGGCGGTTCGCTGGTCGGCCGAAGAGGGTGCCCGGTTGCGCGTTTATGACGCAGAAAACGGCTTCATCGGCGTCTGTAGGCAGGTCGCCGACGGTTGGCTGCAACCCCTGCGGCTTGTCTCCGGTGCCTGAGCGAGGAATTAGCCTTGAAATTAGCTCGCAATACTTGATTAGACTCTGTTCAAAACGTTATAATCCATGGTTCTCCAAGAGCCCAACATCATAGGATCAGCAAGGAAACCACAATGGCAATTTCCACTATCGACAAAGCCAAGATCGTCACCGACTACCAGCGTGCGCAGGGTGACACAGGCTCTCCCGAAGTCCAGGTGGCGCTTCTTACCGCGCGCATCAACGACTTGACGGATCATTTCAAGGCGCATACCAAGGATCACCATTCACGTCGCGGCCTGCTCATGATGGTCAGCCAGCGCCGCAAGATGCTGGATTATCTCAAACGCAAGAATGTCGACGGCTATCGCTCGCTGATCGAGCGCCTCGGCCTGCGCAAGTAATTTTCTCAACCAAGCGCCGGCATGGGTCATGCCCAACGTGCGATGCGCCTTGCTCCAGCCTGCTTCGCAGGCTTGCTGAACAGGCCGGCACAGCCATGATGGCTGTGCCGGCTTTTATCTATTGCCGAAAGGAATTGTTGTGTTGAATCCGATCAAGAAGAGTTTTGCCTACGGTGACCATACGGTTACCCTTGAAACAGCCGAAATCGCTCGCCAGGCTGGCGGAGCAGTTATGGTCACGATGGATGACACCGTCGTGCTGGCCACGGTGGTGGGTGCACGTAACGCCAAGCCAGGGCAGGATTTCTTCCCCCTGACTGTCGACTACCAGGAGCGTTCCTACGCTGCCGGGCGCATCCCTGGAGGCTTCTTCAAGCGCGAGGGCCGCCCGTCCGAGAAGGAAATCCTGACCTGCCGCCTGATCGATCGCCCGCTGCGTCCCCTGTTTCCCGACGCTTTCTACAATGAGGTGCAGGTAGTGTGCACCGTGATGTCGTGCAACCCCGAAATCGATCCGGACATTCCGGCGATGCTGGGCGCATCGGCGGCCATGGCGATTTCCGGCATTCCGTTCAGTGGCCCGATTGGCGCCGCCCGTGTCGGCTACATCGACGGCAAGTATGTCCTGTGCCCGACCAAGACCCAATTGGAAAGTGCGCAACTGAACCTGGTGGTTGCCGGTACCGAGGGTGCCGTGTTGATGGTTGAGTCCGAGGCCCTGCAGCTTTCCGAAGAGATCATGCTGGGTGCCGTGGTGTTTGGTCACGAGCAGATGCAGGCCGCAATCAAGGCGATCAACGAACTGGTGGAAGTCGCCGGCAAGCCGGAATGGGATTGGCAGCCGCCGGCCAAGAACGAGCCTCTGATCGCCCGCGTCGCCGAACTGGCCGAAGCCGAACTGCGCGAGGCTTATCGCATCACCAGCAAGCAGGCCCGCACACTGAAGACCCGCGAGATCACCAAGAAGACCATCGCGGTCCTGACCGAGGGTGTCGAGAATCCACCGGATTCCAACCTCGTCGGCAACACCGTATTTGACCTCGAGGCGAAGATTGTCCGCAGCCAGATTCTCAACGGCGAACCGCGCATCGATGGTCGCGATACACGTACCGTGCGCCCGATCGTGATCCGCAACGGAGTCTTGCCGCGCACTCACGGCTCGGCTCTGTTTACACGCGGCGAGACGCAGGCGATGGTTGTCGCCACGCTGGGCACCGGCCGTGACGAGCAGATCATCGACGCGCTGCAGGGCGAGTATCGAGATCGCTTCATGCTCCACTACAACATGCCTCCCTACGCTACCGGCGAGACCGGCCGCGTCGGTACGCCGAAGCGCCGCGAAATCGGCCACGGTCGCCTGGCCAAGCGCGCGCTCCTCGCCGTGCTGCCGTCGCCCGAGGAATTTGGTTACTCGATGCGGGTCGTGTCCGAAATTACCGAGTCCAACGGATCCTCTTCAATGGCATCCGTGTGCGGCGGTTCGCTGGCCCTGATGGATGCCGGCGTGCCGCTCAAGGCGCATGTGGCCGGCATCGCCATGGGCCTGATCAAGGACGGCCCGCGCTTTGCAGTGCTGACCGACATTCTGGGCGACGAGGATCACCTCGGTGACATGGATTTCAAGGTGGCCGGCACCGAAGAGGGCATCACTGCCCTGCAGATGGATATCAAGATCCAGGGCATTACCAAGGAAATCATGCAGGTCGCCCTGGCCCAGGCCAAGGAGGCACGTTTGCTGATCCTCGAGAAGATGAAGGCTTCGATGTCCGGACATCGTGAGGAAGTTTCCACCTTCGCGCCGCGTATGATCCATATCAAGATCAACCCGGAAAAGATTCGCGACGTGATCGGCAAGGGCGGTGCCGTGATCCGGGCGCTGACCGAAGAAACCGGCTGCGTGATCGATATCGAAGACGATGGCTCGATTACCATTTCTTCGGTGAATGCCGATGCTGCGCAGGTGGCCAAGAAGCGTATCGAGGACATCACCGCCGAGGTTGAAGTCGGTCGCATCTATGAAGGCACGGTGTTGCGCCTGCTTGATTTCGGTGCCATCGTCAGCCTGCTGCCGGGCAAGGATGGCCTTCTGCATATTTCGCAGATCGCCAACGAACGGGTGAATGCCGTCGCCGATTACCTCAAGGAGGGCCAGGTAGTGAAGGTCAAGGTCATTGAGACCGACGACAAGGGCCGTGTGCGATTGTCGATGAAGGCCATCGCTCCTGCAGCAGAGGCGTCCGCCGCTGTGACCGAATAGGGTATCTCAGTTGCAGGCAACAAAAAAGGACGCCGCGGCGTCCTTTTTTGTTGGTGGATGCGTCCGCAGATTGCCTACTTGCCAACCTGCTTTTCGCGGTGTTCCTCCAGTGTCTTGCAGTCGATGCATAGTGTGGCGGTGGGACGTGCCTCAAGACGCTTCAGGCCGATCTCGACGCCGCAGGACTCGCAGTATCCGTACTCGCCGCTCTCTATTTGGACAATCGATTCGTCAATCTTCTTGATCAACTTGCGCTCACGGTCGCGGTTGCGCAGTTCAAGCGCGATGTCGGACTCCTGACTGGCGCGATCATTTGGATCGGCGAACACGGTCGCCTCGTCCTGCATGGTGTGCACTGTGCGTTCGATGTCCTCGCTCAACTCGTCTTTGAGCGAAGCCAGAATCGCGCGAAAGTGAGCGAGTTGTTTCGCGCTCATGTAGCCCTCACCCTTTTTCGGGGTGTAGGGCGGGAATTGCTTCTTGTGCAGCAGATCTTCAGTCATTGCGCAGAATCCGTATCTTCGGAGAACCGGCTTTATAAACGAAACGAGGGGCGACCGCAAGTCATGGTTATTGGTTACGACCGCTGCACCTAGAGCAGGCACGGTCGATGTTAGGGTCCAGTGAAGCCTCTTTTTCGAAGCGGTGCCTCGTTCTATGATTGACCATCGCCTGTCTGGTTCGGTAAAATGCGCCGGTTCGGGGTGTGGCGCAGCCCGGTAGCGCGCTTGCTTTGGGAGCAAGATGTCGAGAGTTCGAATCCCTCCACCCCGACCAATTAATTGAAAGGGTTTCCGTCGAAAGATCGAAACTCTTTTATCGTTCCATTCTTTCCTGTGAAGAGACCAAGGAACCAGGCGATAGAATAGCCAAAAAATTGGGCATTGAGTTGCAATGCCACTATCTGAATGAACGCCGCTGTCGGCGCCGGCTGGGCTTGGAGAGGGGGAGCATGCTGGAGTTCTTGGCGGGCGGCAAGTGGTTTGCGGTTGCTCTGGCACCCATAGTGTCGCAATGCCTGACCATGGGATTGATGCTTTTCGCATCACGCTGGGGCCTGATTGATCATCCGGGGCACCGCAAGGTGCACGATCAGCCGACGCCGCTGGTGGGTGGCCTCGCGATGCTCTTGACGCTGCTTGTGCTGCAGGCTGCAGTTGGTCATGTTCCGTTCGAGAGTTGGAGCCTGTTTTTTGCATTGTTGCTGGTGACCGGCATTGGCGTGGCAGACGATGCGCATGAATTGAGTCATCGTGCCAAGTTCGTGGCGCAAGCGTTGGGCGCTGTCGTAATTGTCTCCGGCACATCGGTCTGGGTCACGCATCTGGGGAACCTCGTGGGACTGGGTGCAATCGACCTCGGCAAATGGTCGCTGCTGGTGACGGTGATTTCCTTCGTCGGGGTCATGAATGCAATCAACATGATCGACGGCCTCGATGGACTTGCCGGAGGCGTTTCACTGGTTCCCGTGGTGCTCCTCGCGTATCTTGCGATGGCAGGAAACTCGGGGGACCTGGTGTTCGAACTATTTCTGTTTGCTGGGGCAATTCTCGGCTTTCTCTCGCTCAACTTCAGGCTGCCGGGGCGCTCCAAGGCGCTGGTCTTCATGGGAGATACCGGGGGCATGGTGATCGGCATGCTGCTCGCTTGGTACTGCGTCAAAATGGCTGGCTCGCCGACTTCGTTGATCCACCCGATTACGGCGGTATGGATTCTGGCGGCACCCCTGCTCGACATGGGCAGCGTCATGCTGCTGCGCTTGCATCAAGGGAAAAGTCCTTTTCATGCGGATCAGCAGCACATGCACCATGTCTTGCTGCAGGCCGGGTACACAGTCAATCAAGTGGTCGCGATCATGGTCGGATTTTCATTCATGTATGGTGTGATCGGCATTGTCGCCGAGCGCAATGGCGTGCCTGAAGTCGCAATGCTCGTCGCTTTTCTCGTGCTTTGGGGTACTTATGTTGTTGCTCTCAAGCATCCGAAAGGCATGCAGGCGACCGCCAAGCGTCTGATCCCACCCTTGTCCTCTTGATTCGTCTTCGACTTGGCATGAAGTCGTCTTGGACAGCGGCAATGTGTACCCTGCTGATGTTCTGGCTGGCGCCAGGACCAGCGTATGCCGTAACGCAGACAAAGAGCACTGCTCAGGCAAGTGCGAAGGCAAAAATCCAAACGAGGGCCAAAGCCAAGGTCAGGTCCAAAGCGAAAGCGGCCAAGCCCAGGAGTGGCGGAACCTCCACGTTCTCCTCCCGCCTGGATCCCGTGGACGAGCGCAGTCTGGACACTGAAATAGCCGCGGCACGCCGGATCGTGACCGGCAAGCCCGGTGATAGAGAGGCCACAGATCGCCTCGCTCGAGCCGCCATAGTGCTCGTTGACTGGTTGCTGAACGCGGAAGCGGTGGGTGATACCGAGAAAGCCAGGCATCTCGCGCAGAAACTCGGGAAAGATCTGCATGACACGGGCCGGCCGGTGCAAAAAATGGCGCAAAAGGGCGACTTGAAGGCCAGGCAGGCTGTGGGCTTTCTTCTTGGGCGTGGCATCCTGCTGGCAAAGGATCCCGAAAAATCTTGTACCGAGTTCCTCGCGGCCGCGGAGAAATTGGCGCCTGCCGGTTGGCACGCTGCCCAGTGTCTGATGGAGTCTTCCCCCAATAAGGCTTGGATGCAGATGGAACGGGCGGCCCAGCGGGGTCACGCGGCCGCACAGGAATGGATGGGGCGTCGGTGTCTTGGAGAATTCGGCGCAAAAGAAAAGGACTTCGTTTGCGCTAGAACCTATTTAATTCAATCCGCGAGTTTGGGCCGGGCGCGCGCCCAGACGCTATTGGCGTACCTGCTGACGACGGGGCAGGGAGGTCCGGTGGATGTGTCCCGGGCCATCCGCCTCTACAATTTTGCCGCAGAGCAAGGTGACGTAAATGCGCAGAACAACCTGGGCGAGATCCACGAGATGGGGCGCGGCGTTCCGAGGAATCTGGACGAAGCCATCCGCTGGTACGAGCTTGCCGCGGCCAACGGTCTCGGTTCGGCTCAGTTCAACGCCGGCCGACTGTGGGCTATCGGTGTCGGTGACAAGAAGGATCCCGTAAAAGCTCGCGCCTTCCTTGTCCAAGCGGAAGGGAACGGCGTTCCACAGGCCAGGCAGGTGCTTGACTGGCTCGATCGCCAGGAGGCACGGGAATCCGGTGATACTTCCTCGCCCAAGCCAGCGACCGCATTGGAAGGCGATACCGCGAAGGACTAGGGTGCGTATAATTCTGCTTCCATTCCAGCAGGTGGTTGCATGATCCGACTATTCCTCGCGCTGGTTTCTTCTATCATTGCTTCGACGGGCACCGCTTGGGCTGGCGACGAGAGCGGGTTGCGCCGGCAGAGCTTTGTCTATCCTCCAATGGTGCTGGAGCAAATTGGGCCGAAGCTAAAACCGGAAGTGCATCTTGGCCCGGTGGTGGATCGCAGTCGTGCCTATTTGCTCGAAATCAGCGAAGAAGAGTTCTCAGGCAAGCAACCAGCTCTGGTCCGCAACGTGTGGGATCGGATTCGAAACGGATTTGTCTTGCCGCCGCTCCGGGGGCCACTGGTGGCTGAGCGCGAGCTCTGGTATGGACAGCGCAAAGACCTCGTTGCCAACATCAGCCAGAAGGCGCGGCGCTACCTGTTTTATATTGTCGAAGCGGTCGAAAAGCGCGGCCTGCCGATGGAGTTGGCGCTGCTACCGATCGTTGAAAGCGGATTCGAGCCTGGAGCGATATCGACCGCTCAGGCAGCCGGCCTGTGGCAATTCATTCCCGGTACCGCCCAACGCTATCACCTGAAACTCAACGATAATTACGATGCTCGGCGCGATATCGTCGCTTCGACCGAGGCCGCGCTGGATTATCTCGAATTTCTCCATGGCATCTTCAAGGACTGGCAGCTTGCGCTCGCCGCCTACAACTGGGGCGAGGAGGCTGTCTTGAGGGCTGTTCAACGCAATCAAGCCAAAGGGCTTGCTGCCGATTACGAAAGCCTCAGCCTACCCGAGGAGACCAGGTATTACGTACCAAAACTCATGGCGATCAGGAATATCGTGCTAAGCCCTGAGTTGCACGGAGTGGAACTGGCCGACATCCCGAATACCCCCTATTTTGCCGAGATCGATGTCCGCACACCCCTGGATATCAGTTCGGTGGCGCGCTTGGCGGGCTTGCCGGCCGCGGAAGTGCTGGCGTTGAATCCATCTCACAAGTCCCTGTTCATTTCAGGCAAAGGCAAACCGGCGGTTCTGCTCCCGGCCGACAGGATCGAGGCGTTTGCGCACAACATCGCCAACTATTCTTCGAAGTCCCCCAGGGGAATCCGCAAGCCCCCCGAACGCAAGGGCGTCGAGAAGGCCATCGTTGGTCTGAAGTCTCTCGAGGAAAGACCCCTATGAGCAGGCCCTGGCGCCCTGTTGCAGCTTGTTTGCAGGTGCTGTCGGCCCTCCTTGGGATTGCTGCAGTGCCCGCCGCTGCCACGGAGCCGGCGACGGTGGCTCTGACATACGAGCAGGCCGAGGACCGGTCGAACTTCATTGCTCAGGTGAGAAAAGCTCGGCAGGGCGATACTGAAGCGCAGTGGCAAGTCGGGCTGACCTACGCAAAGTTGGGCGATCCTGCGCGTGCATTGCCCATGTTGCAGTCTGCCGCTGGAGCGGGACAACCGCGAGCGGCAACGCTATTGGGATGGCTGCATGAAGATGGCCGCGGCACAGAACGAAGCGTCGAGGAGGCAAAGCGCTGGTATCGCTTTGCCGCGGAACAAGGCGAGGCCGACGCCATGGCCGCACTCGGCCGCTTGTTGCTGCAGGAAAAATTACCAGAGGCGCGCGCAGCCGCGCGGCAACTGTTCCGGCGTGCCGCCGAATTGAAAGACCCCGATGGACAGTACTATCTTGGCTGGATGTTGACGGAAGCTGCGGGAGATCTGCAGGATGATGTTCAAGCCTATGGCTGGTTCGTCAAGGCCGCCCGTCAGGGACATATCGGCGCTCAGCTGGCGGTGGCGACCCATCTCTTGACGGGGCGGGGTGTTGCCGTCGACACGAAAGCAGCCGGTGAGTGGCTGCTGCGAGCCGCAGAAACACGGGATCCCGTCGCTAATTACCTGTTGGGGCGCTTTAGCGAAGATGCCGGGCAAGGCCATTTCGATGAGGCCCGAAATTCGTATCGAATCGCGGCTGCGGCGGGGCACCGGGAAGCGCAGTTTGCGTTGGCCGCGATGCTGGCAAAGTCTGCCGCCGAGGCTGACAGGAAAGAAGCCGCTGAATGGTTCGGCAAGGCCGATGAAGCAGGTCACAAGGCCGCGGCGAACGGGCTTGGCGAACTGTACCGGGACGGTGCAGGAGCTTTACAACACTTGGGCAAGGCGCGAACCATCTTTCAGCGGGCGGCCGAACACGGGGACCCGGATGCCATGTACAATTTGGCGGGAATGCAGGATGCCGGCTTGGGGGGGCCGCGGGACACCGACAAAGCCCTCGAATGGTACGCGCGAGCGGCCGATCAGGGACACGAGAAGGCGTCCGAGGTGATCGGTCGTCTTTTGAATAGCTCCATAAAGACTTCCGCATTAGGCTTGAAGGGGTTTTGGCAATAACTGCGTTCCGCTACGGTATCTGTGGTCTTTCTGCTACACGACGCTGTTTGATGGGACGCGATTCGCGATTGAAGCGGGGTTATGGGTGGTACCCTTGCGCGAAAGTAGCGCCTAACTTAAGGGGTTGCGTTATGAAGTTCAGACAACTCATTGTTGTGTCGGTAATTTCAGCCTTCGCATTATCTGCGCAGGCGGCCTTCGTGGCTGGCATGACCCCGGCCCAGATTCGTGCCGAGATAGCGGTCCAGCAGGCAGCCGGAAGTGATGTTGCTGCCATTGTTGCCAACGCGTCGGCGGCCGGGCTGAATATGGCCAACCTAGCGTCTGTTCTGGTTACGGTGCCCGGCATTAATGCGTCTGCGGCAGTTGCCGCGATGGTCAGGGCGACGCCGGCGGCCGCGGCCGGCATTGCCTCTGCCGCGACAAAGGCGGCGCCGCAGCAAGCGGCGGCCATTGCTTCTGCCGCAACCACGGCGGCACCGCAGCAAGCGGTGGCCATTGCTTTAGCGGTAACCATGGCGGCCCCACAATCAGCCGCGGCGATTAATGCCGCAGTGATCGCGGCGGCGCCGCAAGCAGCCGCGGCTGTTAGTGCGGCGCTACAGCAGGCTGCCGCCCCGGTTGAGGTGATGCCGCCCGCTCCTCCTCCGGCTCCTATCGCCACTCCGACGACGCAGACCGTTTGTTCGGTTAGCTGCAGCTAACCAAGTCTGATCTAATTTTTTCAATTCTCAGCAGGCAGGACAATAAACAATGAAGAAAAATATTCGACTTGGCAATTTGGCGCTGCAGGTGACGCTGGCGCCACTTTTCGTGCTCTCTGTCTCCGCGAATGCGCAAGACGCGACAAAGGAGGCGGGTTTTGGCAAGCCGGCGGGGATTCCGTGGGGGGCTGTCGTCGTTTATCCTGAAGCGGATCTGACCTTCAAGTCGAATGACAACATCTATTCCGGTTCCGGCCTGGTCAATCCGACAAAAAGCGCAAACATCTGGGTCGTGGCACCGAAGGTGAAGCTGGAAGCCAAGACGGGGCCGCATACCTTCGATGCGACCTACCGTGTTGAACATGGCTCGTACGTCGGCGTCTCGTCGGCCAACTATACGGATCAGGGTCTCACGGGCAATGCGGCGTGGGTGTTTTCCGGGCGTTCAGGCTTGAAGCTCACTGCAGAGTATCTGGTGGGTCACGACGATCAAGGTGCCACCCCCGGTGTGGCCGCGCACGCCAATCCGGACAAGTGGCACCAGTCGTCGTTCGGTGGCGTGGCTGGTTACGGCGCCGAGGGAGCTCAGGGCCGTATTGAGGTGGACGCCGGTCTAATTTCCAAGCGCTACGACAATTTCGAGTCGGATACCTTCGGCAATCCGGATAATGCAAAGCGCGATCACGACGATGCCAGGGTGGGCGCGACTTTCTATTGGCGCGTTATGCCGAAAACCCAACTCCTGTTTCAGGCTGCACAGACCAAATACGATTACACGCAGGGCTCATTTATCGGCGTCGGCGGCGTGCCCAACTGGACCACGCTGGACAGTACCGAGCGCAAGTATCTGGTCGGCGTAACCTGGGAAGCGGCCGCCAAGACCACAGGTATTTTCAAGGTAGGCCACGTGAAGAAGGATTTTTCCGACGCCGGCTTGCGTGATTTTTCCGGCACGGGTTGGGAAGGTACGGTGAAATGGAGCCCGCTGACCTACTCCAACTTCGATTTCACCACAGGCCGGATGCCCAGCGAATCCACCATTGGCAATGCGTCAATGGACAGCAAGTATGGTGTCGCCTGGAACCATGCATGGAACAGCCGCTTGTCCAGTATTGCCACCTACACCAATACCAAGAACGAGTATCAATACAATGATGGCGTAGCTGCGCCGCAAACGGACAAGACCAACGCCCTTGGCTTGAAGTTGAATTACCAGTGGATGCGCACTCTGAGACTGGGCGTGGGCTATGACCGGACCGACAAGACCTCCACGAACCCGGCGTCGGAATACAAGCGCAACATCTACAGCATCTTCCTCAACGCCGCCATCTGACCCCAGCGCGCTAGTCCTGCGGTAAGTCATTTGGTAGAATTAGAGGGGGAAAATTTCCCCCTCTAATTTTTTTGTGCCCGTTATTTCCTTGAGAGACGATATTCAATGAGCGGACTTTACAAATGCCTGCTCTTCGCAGGTCTTTGGGTGATGTCATTCGCATCTTCTGCGCAGGGGGCGGCGACAGTCGAAAGTCTGCTGTCGACCTATCGATTGGGTTCCGGGGATGTGGTCAGTATTCGCGTCCTCGGCGAAGATGATCTGAAACGCGAAAAAATCAGGCTCAGCGACGCCGGCACCATCTCGTTTCCGATCATCGGCGAGATAAGGGTGTTGGGCAAGCGGGTTGCGGAACTGGAAACGCTGATTGCCGATGGCTTGCGCGGCAAATATCTGCTTAATCCCGTGGTGTCGGTCACGATTGAAGAATATCGCCCCTTCTTTGTGAACGGCCAAGTCGAAAAGTCCGGTGCTTACCCGTACCAGCCGGGCCTGACCATTCGCAAGGCGGTCTCTCTCGCCGGAGGCTTCAAAGAGCGCGCTTCCAAGGAAAAGATTTTTGTGATCCATGAGGATGACAGGACCCAAACGCCGGTGAAAGTCGACCAATCCAATCTTGTGTACCCGGGCGACATCATCACTGTTGAAGAGAGCTTTTTCTGACCATGAATCATCCCGCTGCTCCAGTTCTTCCGGTTGTTCCCGCGCCCGTGCAGGCAGTCTATGTGCCTGTTGACCGGCCCGAGCACGATGCGGACCGTCTTGCCGAGCAGTTGCGCTTCTGGCGCCGGAGCATTTCAAAACACAAGTGGAGCGCCTTGGGTCTCGCGGCAGCGATTTCACTGCTGACGACGCTGATTGTTTTTGTGATTCAGCCCACCTACCGCTCGACCGCGACATTGATGCTCGAGTCGAACAAGAGCAAGGTGGTCAGCATCGAGGAAGTCTACAGTTCGATGAGCAGCAACCGAGAGTATTACCAGACTCAGGCCGAGATACTCAAGTCGGAGGAACTTGCTCGCCGCGTCGTGGACAAGATGAAACTCGTCGATCATCCGGCACTGGACCCGCGCCAGCAGCAGGACAGCGGGCTGTCATTCAGGAAGCTGTTGCCGGCTTCATGGCTGGGTGAGGATGATGCCGAAAGATTTTCTCCGGCGAAAGTTCAAGCCGCTGTCATTGCGCGGTTCAAGCAAGGGCTGACTATCGAACTGGTGCGCAACAGCCAGCTGATCAAGATCAGCTATGAGAGTCATGACAAGGAGTTCGCCGCCAATGCCGCAAACTGGTTCGCCGATGGCTTCATCGAAGCTGACATGGATGCCCGTCTGGCCATGACGCAGAAGGCCGGCGCGTGGTTGACCGAGCGGCTGACCGGATTGCGCAAGAAGCTGGAAGAGTCGGAGCGAAACTTGCAGCAATTCCGCGAGCGCGAGCGGATCATCGATGCCAAGGGCGTGGCGCAAAGCGGAGCATCAAAGCAGCTTGAGCAGCTTGCCGGCGGTCTGGTCGCCGCACGGCAGAAGAAGGCAGAGGCCGAGGCCGCCTATCTGCAGGTGCAAAGTGCGCAGAAGTCGAATATCGACATCGAGTCGATTCCGGCGATTCAGAAGAGCACCATCTACATTGATCTCAAGAGAGTCGAGTCCGCCGCAGAAAGCAGGCTGGCGGACGCAGCCAAGCGATATGGGCCAGATCATCCCAAGCGCCAGAGCGCCGATGCCGAGTATCGTGCCGCGCGCGAGAACACCCGCAAGCAGGTCGACACCATTGTTACCAGCATCACCAAGGAGTACGAGCTTGCCCGTGCCCAGGAGACTTCGGTGGAACGCGCTCTGGCACAAAGCAAGGGCGACATTCTTGGCATGAACCGCAAGGAATACGAACTCGGGATTCTCGAGCGCGAGGTGGCGTCGAACAAGAACCTTTACGAGATGTTCACCAACCGGATGAAGGAGACCAACGTCGCCGGCGACCTGCAGTCTCCGATTGCCCGTGTCGTCGATCCTGCCGTGGTCGGTAGTTCCGCCTACAGTCCGAAGAAATTCAGGATCATCGGCATTGCCGCCGTGGTCGGGTTGATCCTCGGCATCATGCTGGCATTGCTGCTTGAATACCTCGACAACACCATAAAATCCGCCGAGGATGTGGACATCAAATTGCGTGAGTCGCTGCTGGGTCAATTGCCGCGTATCAAGGGCAAGATTGAGTCGGGAGACCTGCAGATTGCCTTTATCAAGGACAAGGATCCGGGATTTTCCGAAGCGATACGTTCGATTCGAACCGGCGTGATGCTGTCCGCGATCGACGCGCCGCACAAGGTGCTGCTGGTGACGTCTTCGATCCCGGGCGAAGGCAAGACTTCGGTGGCCACCAATATGGCGCTGGCATTGGGACAGGTGCGCAAGGTCTGCCTGATCGATGCCGACATGCGTCGCCCCACGGTGGCAAAGGTGCTCGGCGTTGATACCAGCAGCAAGGGGCTGTCGAATCTCGTCTCGGGCTCCGACCCGACGTCGGAATGCCTGCACTTCAACAAGGAACTGGGCATTCATATCATTCCCAGCGGCGTCGTGCCGCCAAACCCGCTGGAACTGCTTTCCTCCGTACGTTTTGCCGAGGCAATGAAGTGGCTCGAGGAAAGTTTCGATGTGATCATTATTGATAGTCCGCCGCTCCAGTTGGTCAGCGATCCGCTGATCCTGTCCCAGTTTGCCCATTCGGTGGTCTATGTCGTGAAGGCGGATGCCACGCCCTATCAGGTGGTGCTGGGTGGTCTCGAACGCCTGCGGGATGTCAAGGCCCATATTCTCGGCATCGTCATCAACCAGATCGACAGGGAAAAGGCCGATCGTTATTACGGTTATGGAAAATACAGTGCCTACGGCTATGGCAAGCGATATAGCTACAGCAGCGGGTATTCTTCCAGACGGGCGTGATCGATCTTCATTGCCATCTTCTGCCCGGGATCGACGATGGTCCCGAAGATCTGGCTACGGCGTTGCGCCTTGCCCGCCATGCAGTTTCTGCCGGCATACGCATTTCGGTTGTAACGCCCCATATGCATTCGGGGCGCTACGACAACCAGGCGGCCAACATCCGCAGCGCCGCGCAGGAGTTTCAGCGCACCCTTGATGCGGAAGGCATCGCGCTGCAGATCATGTCGGCGGCCGAGGTTCGACTGGATCATGAAATATTGTCATGGGTCGCCGAGGAGCAGATTCCCTATATCGGCCATTGGCGGGGTGAGCGTGTCATGTTGCTCGAGTTTCCTCATAGCCATGTACCTGTCGGCGCCGACAAGCTGGTGGCCTGGCTGCTCAAGCAACAGATCCGGCCGATGATTGCTCACCCCGAGCGCAACAAGGATGTGATGCGCAGCATTGACAAGCTGGTGCCCTTTGTTCAGCTGGGGTGCCTGCTGCAAGTGACGGCCGGCGCCGTTGCCGGGACCTTCGGCGAATATGCCCGTGTGCGTGCCGCAGACCTGCTGGCACGGGGATGGGTCACGGTGCTGGCGTCGGATGCCCACAACATGGAAGCCAGGCCGCCGGAGCTCGAACCGGGGCGCGCCGCGGCGGCCCTGATCGTCGGCGAGGAAGAATCCTGGAAACTGGTTCGCGACCGGCCCGCCGAAATCGTCGGTACAACTGATCCAGAGCGTCAAGGATAATGCGCTCAGCGCCTGTAGCCGGCGTCTTCGCCGTGGTACTCCTGGCGGGACTGCTGCTCACAGCTTACTGGGCCGGGGGGCGGGGCCTCGCCGACGTGGTGGCCAAGGAGCCCCGATATGAAATGGATCGCTGGCGCAGCGGCAAGCTGGTGCCGGATGCGATCAAGCTCAAAGCCATCCAGGCCGAACTGTACAAGGCACGGGATCTCGACCCGGGAAACCCCAATCTGCTCGAGGATCTCGGCCGCTTCCATGCTGCCCGGACGGAACGCGGCCGGGCCGATGACATGGCGGTGCGTGAGACGCGCCAGGAATCACTGGCATGGTTCAGGCAGTCACTCGAACTGCGTCCGACTTCAGGTCACGCCTACGTCAATGTCGCCTTGATGAAGTTCCGCCTGGGCGAGATCGATCAGGAGTTTTCCGGCTCACTGCAGCAGGCGCTGCACCGCAGTCCATGGGAGCCGCAGGTGCAACTGATGGCGATCGAGCTCGGGCTGGCGAGCTGGCAGGCCCTCTCGGAGTCAACCCGCCAGGCGATACACCAGGCCATACGCGCTCAGGGCCAATGGAGGCTGGTCAATCAAAAGCCCGCACTACTGGCGCTGTTCAAGCGCTATAAGAGGCCGGACCTGGATTGCCTGCTGGAGGTCGAGCCGAACGCTTGCGGTGCTTCCTGAGAGTACTTGGGCCGCCTCCATCCCGCAGAGCAGGAAGAAACATGGCGGAACGTGGCGCATCGCGCATCGGCAGCGGGCCGCTGGCGCCGACAATCAACGTGCTGGCGACGCATGCGGTGTTGCCCATGCCACGAGTCCGGGCCCGCCATGGAAATTGGATTCATGGAGCGGCAGGAATAATTATCCAGCGAGTTGCGGGCAAATAAAATCGGGGCCGCAGCCCCGATTTTATTGTTTCAAAAGCGGCTCAATGAATTGCTGTCTTAGCTGCAACTTACCCCGCAAGTTGGACCGGTAGTCGGTGTCGTCGTCGGTGGCGGCGGCAGCGGCGCCGGTGCTTCAACAGGAGTTGGCGGCACTGGTGTCGGAACAACCGGCGCCGGCGCGGCGGGCGTTGTGGTCGGTGGCGTCGTGGTCGTCGGCGGGGTAATTATCGTGGCCGGATCAACCGGTGCCTGTGTCGGCGTCAAACCAACACCTTGACCCTGCGTCGGGGGTGCAGTACCCGCATTGACCGGAGCTCCACCCTGCACGGCCACCTGCTTCGCTTGCTGGGCAGCCGCAGCTTCTGCGGTGACCTTCTGCGCCGCGTCAGTCGCGGCAGCAGTAGCAGCGGCCTTCGCCACGGCGAGTTCGCTAGCCGCCTTGGCTTGGTCAGCAGCGGCCTTGGCCTTCTCGGCAGCGGTCTTGGCCTGATCGGCAGCCAGCTTCGCCTCGGCGACTTTCTTCTCGGCATCCGCAGCCTTCTGCGCCTTGTCAGTCGCATCAGCCACTGTCTTGACCAAATCCGCCGACGCCTGCACGTTGACCGGATTGTTGGGGGGCATGACCTTTTGTCCCAGGCCCGCCACGGCGTTCACGGCGGCCGGTGGCAACTGGCTTACCGCGACAGCGGCACGAGGGGGCTGGTTGGGAGGTGCAACAGAACCTTGCCCGGCGTTCAGCGCCGTTGTGATGCCTTGATTCGCGAAGCTGACGACACCGTCCTGCACCGTGGCGAGTACCTGCCCGGCTGCGTCAACCAGCATGATGAGGTCGGTGCCTCGAATGCCGATGGTCGCCGTCCCCGCCTGCAGGTGGATGGCATCGCGGCGGGTGCCGCCGATGATTCCGGTGATGTAACGCATGCCGCCGCTGAGCAATGAAAGAACCACATTGCTGTCGGCGACACGGGTCTTGTTGTACTGGTAATTGACGATGCCGAAGCGGGCACCTTGCTGCAGTGCCACGATTTGGCCATCCTCGAACTTCAGCGTGGCGGAACCCTGGCCGACGGACACTATATCGCCCGGTTCGAGGGTTGATCCGATTTCCAGCACCCGCGACACGCCTTTCGTCGAGGCACGGGCATCACCGTGAAGCTCGTGTACGTATGCCGCGGGAACAGCCAGCGCCGCACTGGAAACCAGCAACAGCAGCAATCCGAAAATTCGCTTCATCATGATATGGGCTCCGAAGTGTGACCGACTGTTTTCATTATATCCAACGCGCGAGGCTGAGTATCACGAATTATAGGTTAATAGGGCTCCAATCCTGGCAGACAGTATTCCTGATCCCCGCCCCTCCCGCTACGGCGCCTCTGAGCATGGCCGTTATCGACGTTGGCTACGTCGGCCGGCAGACCGGTTACTCCCTGTGGCCCAGCATCGCCTTGAGGTTGGCAAAAGGCGAGTGAGTGGCCGTCGCTCCGCCAGGCGCAGTACCTGAATCGCTGCCCGCCGCTTCCAGTTGTCGCTGATGCTCGTTGTCGTGGCAATACAGGCACAACAGTTCCCAGTTACTGCCGTTGAGGGGGTTGTTGGCGTGGTTGTGATCGCGGTGATGCACGGTGAGCTCACGCAGGTTGGCGCGCGTGAATTCGCGGGCGCAGCGGCCGCATATCCACGGGTAGATCTTCAGTGCCTGCTCGCGATAACCTTGATCGCGAATCTCCGCCGCGCGGCGGGCGTCGGTGACGATTCGGTCGAGCGTGCCTGGGGTGCTGGCTTTCATCCGGCCTATTTTTCCTGAAGGAGATTGTTCATCCGCTGTGCCCGGCTCTTGGATTCGGCCTTGTTGATCTCGGACACCTGGCGACCGTAGGCCTCGCGTGCTTCCGGGCCTTGCTGGGTGGCTTCAATGCTGCGTATGCAGCGCCAGCGCTTGCCTGTCTTGGTGACGATCAGACGCATCTCGTCTCGCGGGTGATGCATGCGACAGTGGTAGCAGTAGGTGGAGTCTGTTGCCATGGGAGTGAGCGGGTATCGGGCGGCAATATTTGCAATTATGCTACGCTGAATGCGGTTTTTGCCGTCCTTCGCCAATGCTCCGCCGATATTCATGGCTATGTGTTCGATTGACGTCCGTTGCCATGGTTTCCTTGTAAACTTGCCCAGCGCGGTCAGCAAAGGCTGTGATCGCAGTTTTGGCCGTACGAGACTCTGCCATCACGGTGGAGCCGACCGTGTTGCGCAGTGCATCCGCCCGTAGCTCATCTGGATAGAGCACCGGCCTTCTAAGCCGGGGGTAGTGGGTTCGAATCCCGCCGGGCGGACCATATTGGTGACGGAAACAGGCGCCGAAGGGGGCTCATGAAAGCAACGCAATTCGCCGGCATACAAGATGCCAAAGCCAGAGTGGGGCAGGAGATCGGCGTCAGCGACTGGATGCTTATCGAACAGGAACGAGTGAATGCCTTCGCGGAGGTTACCGGCGACCGGCAGTGGATTCACGTCGATGTCGAGCGGGCGAAGCGCGAATCGCCTTTCGGCGGGCCGATTGTTCATGGCTACCTTACTTTGTCCCTGCTGGCCAAGTTCGCGCAGGAGTGCATCGAGGTTGATGGCATCAAGCTTGCCGTGAACTACGGCCTCAATCGAGTGCGCTTTGCGGCGCCGGTGAAAGTCGGCAGCCGTGTACGCGCGAGGTTTGTTCTTGGCGCGGTGGATGACATTCCTGGCGGCGCGCAACTGGTGTGGCAGGCCGTGATCGAGATCGAGGGGGGCGACAAGCCGGCATGCGTGGCAGAGATGGTCGCCCGCTGGTATTTCTAGGTAGCCGCGGTCGGCTCAGCTCAAATCTGCGTCGCGCCGGGTGAGGGAGGACCCATTCGTCCTGTGTAAGTTGCGTGGGCGGATAGGCCGGTACAAATGACAAACGCCCCGAGAGGCGCTTGTTTGCTATGTACTTGGCGGAGAGGGAGGGATTCGAACCCTCGTTAGGATATTATCCTAAACACGCTTTCCAGGCGTGCGACTTAAACCGCTCATCCACCTCTCCGCAGATACGTGCTGATCACTGCCGCTTCAGCCGGGCGCGAATTCTAGCAGATCAGCCCTCGCTGTGCCGTAGCGAGAGATCGATGGCGCGCACGTTCTTGGTCAGGCTGCCGACTGAAATGCGGTTGACGCCGGTTTCGGCGATGGCGTGCACGGTTTCCAGGCTGACGCCGCCCGAAGCTTCGAGTTCGGCGCGCCCGGCGGTGAGGCCGACCGCCTGACGCATCTGCTCCAGGTCCATGTTGTCGAGCAGGATCATCCGGGCGTTGGCGTCGAGGGCCTCGGCGAGCTGTTCCAGGGTTTCGACTTCGATCTGGATGAAGACATCGTCGCGGCCGATTGCTCGGGCCTGCGCCAGCGCGGCCGTAACGCCGCCGGCCGCCATGATGTGGTTTTCCTTGATCAGGATGCCGTCATAGAGGCCGAGGCGGTGGTTGGCGCCGCCGCCGCAGGTAACGGCGTATTTCTGCGCCAAACGCAGTCCGGGCAGGGTTTTGCGCGTGTCCACGATGCGCGCGCCGGTGCCGGCGACGGCATCAACGTAGCGTCGAGTCGCGGTGGCGGTGGCGGAGAGCAGCTGCAGGAAGTTGAGTGCGGCACGCTCGGCGGTGAGCAGGGCGCGGGTGCTGGCTTCGATCTCGCACAGCGTCTGACCGCTGGCGATTTGCTCGCCGTCGCGCGCGCGCCAGCGGACGACCGTCAGCGGATCGAGACGGCGGAAACAGGCATCGAACCAGGCGGTACCTGCGAGCACGGCATCCTCGCGACTGATCACGGTGCCCTGCGAACGTCGTGTGGCGGGGGTGAGCAGGGCGGTCAGGTCGCCGCCGCCGATGTCTTCCACCAGGGCGGCCAGCACGTTGCGCTGCACCTCGGCGGCAAGCTGAAGAGGAAGTTCCATGACGTGTCTGTGCTTGAAGTCTGAGTTCGATCGATTGTAGCAGTCTGCCCGTTTACTGCGTCCTCGATCCCCGCAGGCTGAGTGCTGTCGCCGGTGCGGCGAAGCTGTCGGCGCGGGACACGTCCCAGAACACCTTGAAAACCGGATGGTCGGGCACGCCGGACAGCAGTTCGCCGGGCTTGGCCCAATGATGCAAGGCCGCCAGCGATCGCACCTCGGTGGCCGAGACGCGACGAATCACATGCTCAGGGCCGAGTTCGCGCGGATGATTCAGCCCCGAGGCACCGAGCAATTCCTTGAGCGCGATCAGCGTGTTCTGGTGAAACTGGAATACGCGCGTCGCCTTGTCCGGCACGTCCAGGGCGCGCATGCGTTGCGGATCCTGCGTCGTGACGCCGGTCGGGCATTTGCCGGTGTGGCAGGTCTGCGCCTGCAGGCAGCCGAGGGCGAACATGAAGCCGCGCGCGGAGTTGCACCAGTCCGCGCCCATGGCCATGGTGCGCGCCATGTCGAAGGCCGTGACGATCTTGCCGGAAGCGCCGAGGTTGATGCGGTGGCGCAGGTTGACGCCGACCAGCGTGTTGTGCACCAGCATCAGGCCCTCGCGCAGCGGCGCGCCGACGTGGTCGGTGAACTCCAGCGGGGCGGCACCGGTGCCGCCTTCGCCGCCATCGACGACGATGAAATCCGGGGCGACGCCGGTGGCCAGCATGGCCTTGACGATGGCGAACCATTCCCACGGATGGCCGATCGCCAGCTTGATGCCGACCGGCTTGCCGCCCGACAATTCGCGCAGCCGGGCGATGAAGCCGATCAATTCCAGCGGCGTGGAAAATGCCGAGTGCCGCGCCGGCGAAACGCAGTCGGTGCCGATCGGCACACCGCGCGCCTCGGCGATTTCCCGGGTCACCTTGGCGCCGGGCAGGACGCCGCCGTGCCCTGGCTTGGCACCCTGCGAAAGCTTGATCTCGATCATCTTGACCTGATCGAGGCGGGCGTTCTCGCCAAACTTGTTCTCGTCGAAATGCCCGCCGGCATCGCGGCAGCCGAAATAGCCGCTGCCGATTTCCCAGGTCAGGTCACCGCCACGCTCGCGGTGGTAGCGCGAGATGGACCCCTCACCGGTATCGTGATAGAAGTTGCCGCGTTGCGCGCCCTCGTTCAGAGCCAGGATCGCGTTCGCCGAGAGCGCGCCGAAACTCATCGCGGAAATGTTGAACACGCTGGCGGAATAGGGCTGGTCGCAGGCCGGCCCGCCGATGTCGATGCGGAAGTCGTGGCTGTCGATATGCACCGGCGCGATGGAATGGTTGATCCATTCGTAGTGCGGTTCATAGACGTTGAGCTGCGTGCCGAAGGGGCGCTTGTCGGCCGCTTGCTTGGAACGCTGGTAGATGATCGAGCGCTGCGCGCGGGAGAAAGGCAGCTCCTCGGAGTCGGCCTCGAGAAAATACTGGCGGATTTCCGGCCGGATGTACTCGAAGAAAAAGCGGAAATGCGCGAGCACGGGATAATTGCGGCGGACGGCCTGCTTGACCTGCAGGTAATCGCTGAGGCCAATCAGCGCCAGGGCGGCGAAGACCGCGGCAGGCCACAGCCATTGAGACGAGACGGGCAGCAAGGCAAGACAGATGACGCTCAGGATCGCGCAAATGCTCCAGGCCCAGTAGCGTTTCGAAACGATGTTGTCGAGCACCTGCAACATGGACGCCCTCCCGGTAGGTGATTCGATATGCCGCGCTGCGCCGCTACTTTACCTCAAGCTTGCCTGCCTGCCGGAAGCGCTCCGAGAGTGCGATAGACAGGCTGCTGCCTGCGATCACGGCCATGCCCGCCACCGAGAGCAGATCCGGCAGGTGGTCGTAGAACATCCAACCCAGCAACATCGCCCAGACCAGTTGGGCATACAGGAAAGGCGATAGTGTCGACGCCGGGGCATGGCGAAAGGCGCGGGTCATCAGCAGGTGCCCGGTACCGCCGAAGATGCCCAGCGAGGCGATGCTCAGCGCCTGCCATGCATCGGGCATCGGCCCGCCCCAGAATAGCGGCGTCGCCAGCGACATCGACACGGTGCCCACCAGCGCGGTGTAGAAGAGCATGGTGACCGTGCTTTCGCTCGATGACATATGCCGCGTCTGCACCTGGTAGATCGAGTAGCAGCCAGCCGCCAGCGACATCAGGATGACGCCCTGCGTGGACAGCGCGCCGCCGGGGCGCGCGATCAGCAGGGCGCCGGCAAAGCCGGCGATGATGGCGATCCAGCGTCCGCTGCTGACCGATTCCTTGAGCAGCCAGCTTGCCAGCAGCACCACGATCATCGGGGTTACGAACAGGAAGGCGGTGCTCTCGGCCAGCGGCATGATCTTGAATGCCGCCATCGCGAAGCCGGTGGTGCCGACCAGCATCAAGGCGCGCACGGTCAGCGCGAACGGGCGCTGCGTGGCGATCAGCCTGGCCCGCATCGAGGGCGCGAGAAAGATCACCATCAGCAGCAGATGCACCGTGTAGCGCGCCCAGACCAGCATCGGCACCGGAAAGGTTTGCGACAGGTGCTTGGAGGTGGCGTCGAGTGCGGCGAAGCACAAGCCGGCACCCAGCATCAGCAGGATGCCGATGAAGGGCCGCGCTTCAGGCATTCGCGGTGATCAGGCGATTCAGGAGCGTGCGTGCGACGGGAATCAGTTCGCCGGCGGTAATGCCGATCGGGCCATTGCCGGTGGTGGCCAGCGCATCGGCCGCCGCGCCATGCAGATGGACTGCGGCGGACAAGGCGGCCGCCGCCGGCCAGCCCTGCGCCAGGAGTGCGCCGGCCATGCCGGAAAGCACATCGCCGCTGCCGGCCGAGGCCAGCCCCGGATTGCCGCTGGTGTTGATGCGCCAGCGTCCATCGGGATGGGCGATGACGGTACCACAGCCCTTGAGCGCGACTTGGGCGGTGAATTTTTGCGCCAGTTGCAGCGCCGCGCCGACGCGGTCGGCCTGTACCGATTCGGTAGAGGTCGCCAGCAAGCGCGCGGCTTCGGCCGGATGCGGCGTGATCACGGTCGGTGCGGCGCGGCGCGCGATGCGCGCGGCCAGCACCGGATGGGCGGCGAGCAGATTCAGCGCATCGGCATCGAGCAGCAATGGAAAGTCGGCGCTGACGGTACGGCGAAGGATCTCCACGGCGGCATCGGAAGCGCCGAGGCCGGGGCCGATGACGGCAGCCGTGGCTTGCGCCAGCGCATCGTCGGGCGTGCGCAGCATCAGTTCGGGCTGCAGCGGATCGACGGCCAGCGCCTGCAGCAGGCCGACAAAGACCCGCCCGGCACCTAGCTTCATTCCGGCACGCCCCGCCAACAGCGCCGCACCGGTCATGCCGGCGGCGCCGCCGATCACGGCCAGCGAGCCGTAGCTGCCCTTGTGGCTGTTGCGTTGGCGCGGCTTCAGGCAGTCGCGAAAATCGTCGACGCCGAGCAGGGCGCCGGGAACTTCGTCGAGAGAAAGTTCCAGATCGACCACGCGCACTTCGCCGCAATGATCAGGACCGTCGAGCGTGTATAGGCCCGGCTTGCCACCGATGAAACTGATCGTATGCGTGGCGCGCACTGCCACGCCGAGCACGCGCCCGGTGTCGCCATCGAGACCGCTGGGAATATCCAGCGCCAGCACCGGGCCGCGGAAGGCGTTGATGCGCGCAATCAGTTCGGCCCAGGCGCCGGTAACGGGCCGCGTCAGCCCGATGCCGAACAGGGCATCCACCACCAGTCCGTAATCGCCACCGGGGACCTTGCCGCCGGGCCCGGCGACGACCACGCGAATTCCCTGTTGCCCGAGGATGCGGGCCAGCACCCGCGCATCGCCGCCATTGTTGCCGGGGCCGGCGCACACCAGTATGGGTGCGCGGCTGCCCTTGAGCAGTGTCCTGGCGAAGTCGGCGGCGGCGCGGCCGGCACGCTCCATCAGGGGCGGCACGACGTTGGCGTAGCGCGTTTCGAGGGTGCGCAATTCGGAGCAGCGCAAGAGGGGTATGTGCATGACGCGATTGTAACCGTGGTCATCTGTTTTTCGTGATTGCCACCGCGGTCGCATGCTTGGCGCACCGGGCCGATGGTTTGAGAGATACTGTGGCACGCTACTCCGGGTTCATCTTCACGACAACACAAGGGGTCACTTGGATCGCCATGACAAACACGCCAAGCAATCTTTCCTATCTCGATCCGGCACGAGCCGAACCCTGGGCCAGTTTCATCGAACAGATCGACCGTGTCGCGCCGCATCTGGGCTCTTTGTCGCACTGGATCGAAACGCTGAAACATCCCAAGCGCATTCTGGTGGTCGACGTGCCCATCGTGCGCGATGACGGCACGATTGCGCACTACGAGGGCTATCGCGTGCAGCACAACCTGTCGCGCGGTCCGGGCAAGGGCGGCGTGCGCTTTCACCCGGGAGTGTCGCTGAACGAAGTGATGGCGCTGGCTGGCTGGATGACCATCAAGAACGCCGCGCTGGGCCTGCCCTTCGGCGGCGCCAAGGGTGGCGTCCGCATCGATCCACGCGCATTCTCGCGCGCCGAACTGGAGCGCATTACCCGGCGCTATACCTCCGAGATCGGCATCGTGATCGGGCCGGACAAGGATATCCCGGCACCCGATGTGGGAACCGATCAACAAACCATGGCCTGGATGATGGACACCTACTCGGTGAACATCGGCCACACCGCCAGCGGCGTCGTCACCGGCAAGCCGATTGCGCTGGGCGGATCGCTGGGTCGCCAGGAAGCGACGGGGCGTGGCGTCTACATTGCCGCCCGCCAAGCCGGCATTCGCACGGCGGTCCCGATCGACGGTGCGCGCGTCGTGGTGCAGGGTTTTGGCAATGTCGGCGGCATCGCGGCGCGCATTTTCCGCGAGAACGGGGCCAAGGTCATTGCCCTGCAGGATGCGGAAGCCACGGTCGCGAATCCGGCAGGTATCGACATCCCCGCTGCGCTCACCCATGCCGCTGCGCATGGCAGCCTGTCGGGTTTCTTCGGCGCGGAGCCGATCAGCGTCGACGACTTCTGGCAACTAGAGTGCGAGTATCTGGTTCCCGCCGCCCTGGAGGGCCAGCTGTCGCCCCAGCGAGCGCGTTGCTTGCGGGCCAGGATCATTGTCGAGGGCGCCAACGGGCCGACCACGCCGGCCGCCGACGACATTCTGCGCGAACGGAATATTCTGGTGATTCCCGACGTGCTGGCCAATGCCGGTGGCGTGACCGTGTCCTACTTCGAATGGGTGCAGGATTTCTCCAGCTTCTTCTGGAGTGAGGAAGAGATCAACGCCCGCCTCGAAAGCATCATGATCAATGCCTTCGATGCCATCTGGCAGACCGCGCAGGAGCGTCAGGTGTCGATCCGCACCGCGGCCTTCATCATCGCCTGCCAGCGGGTGCTTGCCGCCCGCGAACAGCGCGGGCTATATCCCTGACCGGCAGCGGCAGGTCAACGCGCTGCCTGCTGGACGACGCGGTTGCGGCCGGCGAGCCTGGCCTGATACATATTGCGGGTGGCTTGGGCCAGCAAGAGATCCAGGCTGTTGCCATCATGGGGGTAGCTTGCCGTACCAATGCTGACTGTCGTGGTGACGGTTCTGCCGACCAGCGTCAGCGAGGCCGTTGCCACCGCCGTGCGTATCTTTTCGGCGATATGGAGCGCTCCGGCGGAGGGGGTTTCCGGCAGCAGCACGACGAACTCGTCGCCGCTCTGGCGTGCCACTACATCTGAACGGCGCAGTTGTCCCTGGATGCTCTTGACCAGCGATGCCAACAGGGCGTCGCCTGCCTTGTGACCATGCTCGTCATTGACCTGTTTCAGAGTGTCGCATTCAATGACCAGCAAGGTTATGGCCCGATTATAGCGTAGGGCCTGGCCGAACAGGCTGTCGGCGATGATGGCGAATCCACGCCCGCTGAGGGCATTGGTCAGCTCGTCTGTTTCCGGCGAGAGTTTGGCCTGGTTGAGGCCGTAGCGTATGTCGGATGCGAACATGGTGGTGATGTAAGCCACCAGTACCATCGGGGCGAGTTGGACAAAGAGGCCGGCCAGATACTTGGGCGAGATGATTTCGACGAGGGTGAAATCCCCGCCCAGGAGAACCAGGCAGACGGCGATCAGCGCCAGTTCGAGGAGCGTGGTGAGCTTGCCCAGAGCCAGTGCACTGGTGATGATGATTAGCAGGTAGGAGTTCAACAGCGGACTTTCGAGCCGGCCGGTATGCAACAGCGCCCAGGTGATGAAGGCGGTCATGATCCAGGTTTCCGCCGCGAGCTTCCAGCGTGACTCGCGCTTGAAAAACATGGCGTAACGCAGGCCCATGATGGACATGGTGTAGAGCACCATCGAGAGGACGATGCCCGGCCTGTCGTCCGGGTCGGAGCCGCCGAAGACGTGGTACAGCAGCACCACGATCAGCAGCAGCCATTCGATCTCGCCGACGGATCGCGAGATTCCGTGGAGTTGTTCCTCTTCTATGGAGGTGGGGATTTCCGCCTCCTTGTCCCTGCGTGCCATTTCTTGTTCGCTTCCCGTCTGGTTCCGGCGGCCCGGCAACGAAGTCATTATGCCTCTTGTCGGGCGACCACAGGGCGTCTCCGGGCGATGTCCCTGGCCTGCGATTTGACGGTACAGGACCAGCAAAAAATACGCCGATCTTGCGAGGGCTATCCGGCACCAGGCGCGGGACAAACGGATCCCTCAGGCGAGAGGCCGCGAAATTCCGCTACCGGGTTCCAGACTCCGACTGAAGCGCGACATGGCGTAGCAGCCGGTCCAGTAGATCAGGCCGATGAACAGATAGCCTTCGAGGTAGAAGGAGCGCCACTCGGCATCGCCTGCCAGCGCCAGCGAGAGCGAGCCGGTCAACTCGTAAAGGCTGACCACGGTCACCAGCGAGGTGTCCTTGAAGACACTGACCGCGCTGTTCATCATCGATGGGATAACGGCGCGCAGCGCCTGCGGCAGGATGATCCAGCGCATCGCCTGCCAGTGGCTCAAGCCCAGCGCCGCCGCGGCGTCGTGCTGGCCGCCGGGCACTGCCTGCAGGCCGCCGCGAATGGTTTCCGAGAGGTAGGCGGCGGCGAACAGCACGATGCCGGCCTGCACCCGCAGCAGGACATCGATCGAGACGCCCGGCGGCAGGATGATCGGAAACAGGAACGAGGCGAGGAACAGCACCGAAATCAGCGGCACACCGCGCACCAGTTCGACGTAGAGCATGCACAGGCCGCGCAGCAGCGGCAGCCTTGATTGGCGGCCTAGGGCGACCAGGATCGCCAGCGGAAAGGCCAGCAGCATGCCCGTCGTCGCCAGCAGCAGCGTCAGCGGCAAGCCGCCCCACTGGTCGCTGCCCACCGGGCTGAGGCCGAGGTAGCCGCCGCCCATGAGAATGAAGAAGGCCGGCAGGACCAGCGCCCAGGCCGCCAGCAGAAACCTGCGGTGCAACAGGCGCATGCCGCTGGCGACGATCACCAGTAGCAGCAGCCCGGTCGCCAGTAGCGGCCGCCACTGTTCGGTATGGGGATAGCGACCAAAGAGGATGAAGCGGTATTTCTCCGCCACCACGCCCCAGCAGGCGCCTGCATGATTCACGGCCTGGCACGCGCCGGCATCGGCCTTGAACACGGCTTGCAGCAGCATCCAGTCGATCAGGCCGGGCAACCACCGGAGCGCGGCGGCCAGCAGCAGCAGCGTCGTCAGGCCGCTGAAAACGTTCGAAAACAGGTTGCGTCGCAGCCAGGCCTGAGTTGCCACGACTTGATTCATGAGCGCTCTGCCCAGCGTCCGGTGCGGCGCTCCAGCCAAGCGCTGAGCCAGGCCGTCAGCAGCGAGAGAATCAGATATACGGCCATGATCAAGGCGATGCACTCGGCGGCGCGGCCGGTCTGGTTGAGCGTGGTGTTGGCCACCGAAACCAGGTCGGGATAGCCGATGGCGACCGCCAGCGAGGCGTTCTTGGTCAGGCTCAGTTGCTGGTTGGTCAGCGGCGGGATGATGCTGCGCAGGGCCTGCGGCAGCAGCACCAGGCGGAACAACTGGACCCGCGTCAGCCCCAGCGCCAGCGCTGCATCGCTTTGTCCGCGCGGCACCGCCTGAATCCCGGCGCGTACCGTTTCGGCAACATAGGCCGCGGTGTAGAGGCTCAAGCCGAGCAGCAGGGTCAGGAACTCGGGAGTCAACGCGGCACCGCCGGCAATGCCCATCTCGCCTCGCAGCGGCAGGTCGAATAGGCCGCCGTCACCCCCAACCCACGGTAGCGAGAGGCCGCTTTTGCTGAGGAAGACATGCGGCGCGAGTTGCAGCGCCTCGCTGGCCAGCGGCAGCAGGTCGGTCACCACGAAGTACCACGCCAGCAGTTGGAGCAGCAGCGGCACGTTGCGCAGAGTTTCGACGTAGGCGATACACAACCCGCGCAGCAGCAGATTGGGCGACAGCCGGCCGAGGCCGATCAGGGTGCCGAGCAGGGTGCTGATGACGATCGCCGGCAAGGTCACGCGCAAGGTGTTGGCCAACCCGGCGGCCAGCGCCCATAGCGTGCTGTCGGCGGAATCGAAGGGCAGCAGGCTCTCGCCGATGGCAAAGCCGGCGGGCTCCTTCAGGAAGTCGAAGCCGCTGCGAATGCCGCGCTCGGCCATGTTGGCGGCGGTGACATCGAGCAGCCACCAGAGTGCGGCCAGCAGCGCCGCTGCGAGCAGCGCCTGGATTGCTAGTTCGCGTCGGCGTCGGCCTTGCATCGCTGGCAAATCGGCAGAAAGTCGGCGCTGGCGGGACGGCGCTTCAGCGGATGGGCGGCGCGTACATCAGGCCGCCCTTGTTCCACAGCGCGTTGACACCGCGCGGCAATTTCAGCGGCGAGGCGCTGCCGACGTTGCGCTGGAATATCTCGCCATAGTTGCCGACCGCCTTCACCGCCCGCGCGGCCCAGTCGCGCTCCAGGCCGAGCAGCTTGCCGCTGTCTTCGGCACTGCCCAGCAGGCGCTGGATGGCGGGATCGGCACTGGCCTTCATCTGCTCGAGATTGGCCTGGGTGACGCCGTATTCCTCGGCTTCGATCAGGGCGAAGATCACCCACTTGACGATCGCGAACCACTCGTCGTCGCCGCGCCGTACTACCGGACCCAGCGGTTCCTTGGAGATCAGTTCGGGCAAGATTAGATAGTCATCCGGCCGCGGCGCCTCCTTGCTGCGGATGAAGGCCAGCGCCGACGCATCGGTGGTGTAGGCCTGGCAGCGCCCGCTGAAAAAAGCCTTGATCGATGCCTCGAATTTCTCGAACACGACCGGCTTGATCTTGATGCCCTGCGCCTTGAAATAGTCGCTCAGATTCTTCTCGGTCGTGGTGCCCGACTGGACGCAGATCTCGGCATTCTTCAACTGTTTTGCGCTGGTCAGCTTGAGCTTCTTCGGCACCAGGAAGCCCTGCCCGTCGTAGTAGGTAATGGCGGTGAAGTGCAGGCCCAGCGAAGCATCCCGCGTCAGGGTCCAGGTCGTGTTGCGCGAGAGCAGATCCACTTCGCCCGACTGCAAGGCGGTAAAGCGCTGCTGCGCGTTGAGCGGAACGTACTTGACCTTGTTCGGATCGTTCAGCACGGCGGCCGCGATGGCGCGGCAGACATCGACGTCGAGGCCGTTCCAGCGGCCCTGGCTGTCGGCCGACGAAAATCCGATGACGCCGGTGCTGACGCCGCATACCAGCTGTGCGCGCTGCCTGACCTGGTCCAGGGTCCTGCCGGCGTGGGCGGCAGGGAGGTGGAGCAACAGCGCCAGCAGGGCGATGGCCGCGGGCCAGGGGCGCGCGATGTTCGGGAGTTTCATGGGGTCAGTCAGCCGGGGCGCGAAGGTGGGACAGGAATGCATTCTAGCAACGGGCGCCGGGGCGGCCGCCGTGCCGGCCATTTCAGCCGGCAGGCGCGGCCAGCGGCAGTTCGCCCTGCGGCGATTCATCCGCCGCCTGCGGCGCGCTGCTGGGCGACAGCGCGCTGGCGCGCACGCCGAGCAGCCGCAGCTTCTGCTCCAGCGGTGCACGGCGCAGGCACTCGCCGGCGGCGCGGCGGATGGTCGCCGGGTCGGCGGTGGGATCGGGGAGAGTCAGGTCGCGCGTCACGATGCGGAAGTCCTCGAAGCGCAGCTTGATGCCGATGGTGCGGGCGAGATAGCCTTTGCGCTGGAGATCGCCGGCGACGCCGACGCAGAGCTCGGTGAAGATGCCGGACAGGATGGTACGGTCGTGGCGCGGATGGAGGTCGCGCTCGAAGGTGGTTTCGCGGCTGATCGATTTCGGCTCGGAATGGGTCACCACGGGCCGTTCGTCGATGCCGTGAGCAGCCTCGTGCAACCACTCGGCATAGCTGCGGCCAAAGTGGGTTTGCAGCAGTGCCGGCTCGGCGTGTGCCAGGTCGGCGATCGTGGCAATCCCCAGCGCCGCGAGTTTTTCCCCGGCCTTGGGGCCGATGCCGTTGATCTTGCGCACCGGCAACGGCCAGATGCGCGCGGGAATGTCATCACGACTCAGGAGAGTCAGGCCGTCGGGCTTGTCGAGGTCGGAACAGATTTTCGACAGCAGCTTGTTGGGGCTGATGCCTATCGAGCAGGAGAGTCCGGTGGCGTGCTTTACCGCCTGCTTGATGCGTTGCGCCAGGGCCAGGGTAGCGCCGGGCAGGTCGGTCAGGTCGATGTAGATCTCGTCGATGCCGCGGTCCTCGATCTGCGGTGTGATGGCAGCCACCGCAGCCTTGAACAGGCGCGAGTAATGGCGATAGGCGTCGAAGTCAACCGGCAGCAGGATTGCGTCGGGGGCGAGCCGCGCCGCCTTCATCACGCCCATGGCGGAGAACACGCCCAGCGCACGCGCTTCATAGGTGGAGGTGGTGACGACACCGCGTCCGACATAATCGCGCAAGCGGGCGAAGCGGCGACTGCCATCCGCCAGCCGTTCGGGCTGGTGGATTCCGCGGCCGCCAATCACCACCGGCAGGCCGCGCAACTCCGGGTAGCGCAACAGCTCGACGGACGCGTAAAAGGCGTCCATGTCGAGGTGCGCGATGCGGCGAGGGGGCGTGTTCATTGAGCAGCGAAGATACCGTAAAAGTGGCGGTTGACGAACGAAGCGCCGGTTTGGGCTAGGATTGACAAATTGAGATAGGGACTCTGCCATGATCAATGAATTGCTGCCGACCCTGACGCCGAAAATCGCTGCGCTGCGCCGCGATATCCACGCCCATCCTGAACTGGCCTTTGACGAGAATCGCACCGCGGCGAAGGTGGCGGCCTATCTCGAAGGCCTCGGTCTCGAAGTCCATCGCGGCATTGCCCGCACCGGCGTGGTGGCGAAGCTCTCGCTGGGCACCAGCCCGCGCGCCGTCGGCCTGCGGGCCGACATGGATGCGCTGCCGCTCGCGGAACTGAATACCTTCCCGCATCACTCGACGCATGCAGGCAAGATGCACGCCTGCGGCCACGACGGCCATACGGCGATGCTGCTGGGCGCGGCCGAGGCCATGTGCAAGCTGCGCAACTTCGACGGCACGGTGTATTTCATTTTTCAGCCGGCGGAAGAGCACGAGGGTGGCGGCCGTTTGATGGTGGAGGAGGGCTTGTTCGATCGCTTCCCGATGGACATGGTGTTCGGCCTGCACAACTGGCCGGGCATGCCGGCCGGGCATTTCGGTGTCGCCGAAGGGCCGGTGATGGCGGGCACCGATTGCTTCGAAGTCGACATCACCGGGCGCGGCGGTCACGCCGCGATGCCGCATCAGGCAGTGGATGTGGTGCTGGCCGGTAGCGCGCTGGTGCAGGCCGTGCAATCGCTGGTCTCGCGCAACACCGATCCGCTCGATGCGGCGGTAGTCAGCGTTACCCGCTTTCATGCCGGGTACGCCGACAACGTGCTGCCCGAGACGGCCTTGCTCGGCGGTACGGTGCGCACGCTAAACGCCGAGTTGCAGGATGCCCTCGAGGAGGGCTTGCGACGCATCTGCAGCGGCATCGAGGCGACCTACCGGGTGAGCATCGACTTGCGCTACGAGCGCGGCTATCCGCCCACCGTGAATGCACCCGAGCCCAGCTTCATTGCGCGCGAAGTGGCGCGCCATGTGGCGGGTGACCGGCAGGTGCTGACGCATCTGCCGCCCAGCATGGGCGCCGAGGATTTCGCCTATATGGCACGGGTGGTGCCGGCCTGCTATGCCTGGCTGGGCAACGGCCCCGGGGAGGGCGGCTGCATGCTGCACAGCCCGCACTACGACTTCAATGACGAGATTATCGCCACCGGCATTCGCTACTGGGTCCGATTGGCGGAGCGGGCGCTGGCCTAGGGACGGCGCGCGGCCGCGTAAACGACAACGGGCAGCCTGGGCTGCCCGTGGCTTGGTTCGGCGTGGCGGGCGCGATTACTTGACCCGGGCGCGATACTCGCCGGTGCGCGTGTCGATTTCGATCTTGTTGCCGATCTCGACGAACAGCGGCACGGGGAGTGTCATCCCGGTGCTGATCTTGGCCGGCTTCATGACCTTGCCGGAGGTGTCGCCCTTGACGGCGGGCTCGGTGTAGATCACTTCACGCACGACGCTGTTGGGCATCTCGACCGAGATGGCTTTGCCGTCATAGAACACCACTTCGACCGGCATGCCATCCTCAAGGTAGTTCACCGCGTCGCTCATGTTTTCGCCTTCGACTTCGTACTGGTTGTACTCGGCGTCCATGAATACATACATCGGATCGGCGAAATAGGAATAGGTGCATTCCTTGCGCTCGGGCACCACCTGCTCGAACTTGTCGTCGGCCTTGTAGATCGCCTCCGAAGCGGCGTCCGTGAGCAGATTCTTGAATTTGAATTTGACGACCGCCGAACTGCGGCCACCTTTGTTGTATTCGGCCTTTTGGACGACAAGCGGCTCGTTGCCGACCAATACGACGTTGCCGGCGCGGAGTTCCTGGGCGATTTTCATGGCTATGCTTCCTACGGCTAAAATTAATAACCCGCTATTTTAGCCTTTCAATGCAGAATTGCACAAGCCTGCTGGCGAGATTGGGACGGGCGGCGAGCGTTGTTGCCCATTGCTGCATAGGCGCTTTCAGGCCGGGAAGCCTTGCGGCGAAGTCCGCCCAGTCGGGTGTGCCCTTGCCGTTCCAGGCATGCCAGAAGTCCCTCATTCGTGGTCCGACAGGGTGGATGGCCAGAAAGGCATCGAGTTTTGCCATATGCGCATCATCGGCTTGCGGATAGATGTGCCAGACGAAGGGCTTGCCCGCCCACTGGGCGCGGACAAAGGAATCCTCGCCGCGGACAAAATTCAGGTCGCAGGCCCAGAGCAACTCGTCGTATCGCACCTGGGGCAGAAAGGGCAGGGGATGCACGCTCAGGTTGCCGGTCCGATCACCGTCCGCGGGGGCCGTCTTGGTGCTGCCCGGCAGCAACAGGCGAATCGGGCGGGTTGAGGCAGCCCAGGCCCGCATCAGTTCAGGCAGTGCCGGGTTCGGATAGCTGAACAGCGAGATCGTCAGTTCATCCTGTGCCCTGTGCGGCAGGCTGAACTCGGTGCGAAAGGCCGCTTCGTCGAAGCGGCTGCGGCGCACATCGTAGTCCCTCTCGCGCAGCAAGCCGCCGGTCGCTTCGTCGAATCCGGGAAAGAAGAAATGTTTGACCAGCGGCAGACGCGGATGGGGCGAACTCATGCCGTGGCAGCCGGCGACCCAGCTTTCCGCCGAGAGGTATTCGAGATTGAGCCAGACCGGCGGCCGGGCGCGGCCCGCCATGGCCTCGATGTAGGCCGGCGGCAGCGCGCAGGCGAAGGCTTCGATGACCACATCCGCGGCTTCGGTGGAGAGCCACGGCGTCGGCCAAACGCGCACCTCGACGGAACTCGCCGCGTGATCGGGCGCCAAGCGCAACAGGGGGGCGATATTGTCGATCCACAGCCGCACCCGCCAGCCGTGTTCGTCGGTCAATTGCCTCGCCAGCCGCCAGCAGACGCCGGCATCGCCGTAGTTATCGACGACGGTGCAGAAAATGTCGCAGCTGGTTGGTTTGTTGATCATCGTCAGGCGGTATCCTAGCTGAATGAATGCACTTCTACGCTGTACCGATTGCCCGCGGCTCGCCGGATTCCTGGCCGACGTGCGCAGCCGCAACCCGGGCTATCATGCCCGCCCGGTGCTGCCTTTCGGTGATCCTCAGGCCCGCTTGCTGATCGTCGGCCTGGCGCCCGGCATGCATGGTGCGAATCGCACCGGGCGTCCTTTCACCGGCGACCATGCCGGCATCCTGCTTTATGAAACCCTGCACGCCTTCGGCTTCGGCTCGCAGCCGGTAGCGCTGGCCGCCGATGACGATCTGATTCTCACCGATTGCCGCATCACCAATGCGGTGAAGTGCCTGCCGCCGGAAAACAAGCCGGAGCCGGCCGAGATCAAGACCTGCAATCGCTATCTGGCAGCCGAGTTGCGTGCCTCGCCTGAAGTGCGCGTGATTCTCGCGCTGGGGCTGGTGGCGCACAAGGCAGTGCTGATGGCGCTGGGTCTAAAGCAATCGGCGCTCGTTTTTGGCCACGGCGCGCGCCACGCCTTGCCCGACGGCCGCGTCCTGATCGACAGCTATCACTGCAGCCGCTACAACACGCAAACTCGCCGTCTCACCAGCGCCGACTTTCAGAATGTCTTCCGCAGCGTCCGTGCCGAACTCGCGTGAGCCTCGGCCGGCTGTCGAAGTCTTCGACAGCCGGGAGTTTCTGGCGACGCTGACCGAAGCGCCGGGCGTGTACCGCATGCTCGATGCGGAGCGCAAGGTTCTGTACGTCGGCAAGGCGAAGAACCTCAGGAAGCGCGTTTCGTCCTATTTTCAGAAGACCGGTCACAGTCCGCGCATCGCGCTGATGCTGCAGCAGGTGGCGGACATGGAAGTGACGGCGACGCGCTCCGAGGCCGAGGCGCTGATCCTGGAAAACACCCTAATCAAGAAGCTGGCGCCGAAATACAACATCCTGTTTCGCGACGACAAGTCCTATCCCTACATCGGCCTTTCTGGCGGCGACTTTCCGCGGCTGTTCTTCCACCGCGGTCCGTTCGAGAAGAAATCGCAGTACTTCGGGCCCTTCCCCAACGGCCTGGCGGTGCGCGAGAGCATTCAACTGATCCAGAAGAGCTTTCTGCTGCGCACCTGCGAAGAGGCGGTGTTCGCGCATCGCTCGCGCCCTTGCCTGATGCACCAGATCAAGCGCTGCAAGGCGCCCTGCGTGGGGTTGATATCAAAGCAGGACTATGCCGCCGACGTGCGGCTGGCGGAACTGTTCCTGCGCGGCCGGCATTCGGAGGTGATCGAGGGCCTGACCAGCCAGATGGGGGAGGCGGCCGTAGCGCTGCGCTTCGAGGAAGCCGCCACCTTGCGCGACCAGATCAAGGCGCTGCAGGCGGTGCTGCATCGCCAGTACGTCAGCTCGACGCGGGATGCGGATGTCGACATCATCGCCGCGGTGGTCGAGCGCGGCAGCCTGTGCGTCAATCTGGCGATGGTGCGCGGCGGTTTGCACCTCGGCGATCGCGCCTACTTCCCCCAGGCCGCGCCCGAGGCCGAAGCCGCCGAGGGGCTGGCGGCCTTCATCGCCCAGCACTACGCCGAACAGCCGGCTCCGGCAAGAGTGATCCTGAGCAGCTATCCGATCGAGGATCTACCCGAAGCCGTGCATGCCGGCGCGCCGAGGAACGAGATGGAACGCGCCTGGGTCGAGATGGCCATGACCAATGCGCGGCTCGCGGTGCAGGCCCGGCGGCAGGCGAAGATCCGCATCAGCGGACGCCTGGTGGCTTTGCAGGAGGCACTCGACCTGCCCGAGCCGCCGCGTCGCATCGAATGCTTCGACATCAGCCACACCATGGGCGAAGGCACCGTGGCGTCCTGCGTGGTCTGCGTCGACGGGGCGATGAAAAAGGCCGACTACCGCCGCTTCAACATCGAGGGCATCCAGCCCGGCGACGACTACGCGGCGATGCGCCAGGCGCTGACGCGGCGCTACGAGAGGGTTGCCGCGGGCGAAACGGTGGCCCCCGACCTGGTCCTGATCGACGGCGGCAAGGGCCAGCACCGTGTGGCGCGCGAGGTGTTCGCGGAACTCGGACTCGACCATCTGGCCAGCATCGGCGTGGCCAAGGGCGAGGACCGCAAGCCGGGACTGGAAACGCTCTTCGTGCATAAGCGCAGCGTGCCGCTACAATTGGGCATGGACCATCCGGGCTTCCACCTGATTCAGGAAATTCGCGACGAGGCGCATCGCTTCGCCATCGTCGGCCATCGGGCGCGGCGTGCCAAGGCGCGCGGCCAGTCGAAGCTGGAAGACGTGGCGGGCGTGGGGCCCGCGCGGCGCAAGAAGCTGCTGGCACAGTTCGGCGGCCTGGACGGGGTGAAGGCCGCCACGATCGAAGATCTGTGTCGCGTCGATGGCATCTCGCGGCGTCTGGCGGAAGAAATCCACAAGTCATTGAGATGAGATGCCGCTGAACGTTCCAAACCTGCTGACCTGGGCGCGCATTCTCCTCATTCCGCTGGTGGTTGGCGTGTATTACCTGCCGTTGCCTGCGGCCGAGCAGAACTTCGTGGCTACCGCTGCGTTTCTGGTCGCGGCGATTACCGACTGGATTGACGGCTGGCTGGCACGCAAGCTGAATCAGACCTCGGCGTTTGGCGCCTTTCTCGATCCGGTGGCGGACAAGCTGATGGTGGCCGCGGCGCTGGTAATGCTGGTGGAATTGAATCGTGCGGACGCCATGCTGGCCTTCATCATCATCGGTCGCGAGATTGCGATTTCGGCCTTGCGCGAATGGATGGCCAAAATCGGCGCCTCAAAGAGCGTGGCGGTCTCCCTCATCGGGAAATTGAAAACCATCGCGCAGATGACGGCGATTCCGCTGCTGCTTTGGCACACGCCGATCGGCCCGATCGATATTCATCTCCTCGGTACCTGGTCGCTCTGGATTGCCGTGGTCCTGACGCTGTGGTCGATGGTTTACTATTTGCGAAAGGCGTGGCCGGAAATCTCGGCGCGCAGTCGTTGACACCCCGGATGCGGAAGCTATAATGCGCGGCTGTTCTGCGGGAGTAGCTCAGTTGGTAGAGCGCAACCTTGCCAAGGTTGAGGTCGAGAGTTCGAGACTCTTCTCCCGCTCCAAATTTCTGGGGGAAAGCCATTGCTTTCCCCCTTTCAGCTTTATGTCTCCGTTCTTTCGGATGGGGACGGTATCCCAAGATATGTCCCCGTTCTTCTGGTGGGGGACGGTATCCCGGGACAAGTCCTTCGCGGCGCGATGGCAGAGTGGTTATGCAGCGGCCTGCAAAGCCGTGTACCTCGGTTCGATTCCGGGTCGCGCCTCCAGTGTTCCCCAGCTTAGAGAGTCCTCTCGGGCCCGGATGGTGAAATTGGTAGACACAAGGGACTTAAAATCCCTCGGCGCAAGCCATACCGGTTCAAGTCCGGTTCCGGGCACCACAACATCATGATAGTTCTTGATCTTCTTTGCGACCACGGACACCACTTCGAAGGCTGGTTTGCTTCGGGCGAGGCGTTTCGCAGCCAAAGCCAGCGTCATCTGGTGCATTGTCCCCAGTGCCAGACCTCGGAGGTAAGCCAACTGCCATCGGCACCGCACGTGAAGCGCGGTGCAAGCGATGTCGCGCTGCCGGTAAAGGCTGTGACAGCGGATGCTGCGCCGGGTATGACGCAATTGCATCAAGCCTTGGCGACCATGGCGAGGAAGGCCGAGAACGTCGGCGAGCGTTTCCCCGAAGAGGCGCGCCGCATTCACTATGACGAGGCACCTGCACGCACTATCCGGGGTGTCGCGACTGTCGACGAAACCCGGGATCTGCTCGAAGAAGGAATCTTCGTTCTGCCGGCGCCGGTGCCGCCGGAAAACGAAATGCACTGAACGTCAGTTTGCCTTCTGCCGCGTCTTCCAGAAGCGTGGCGAAAACCTGAATACCTGCGGATCGGTCGCATCGACCGTGCCCCTGACCCAGCCGAAGAAGGGCGAGCCGATGGTCTCCATCCGGGTGAAGTTCTTTACGGTTTCCTTCGTTGCCGGATCTTCCATCGGCTGATTGATCTGATGATGATGTGAGTCGCCGTGCACCAGAACGACTTGTCCGGCGAAGGTTTGCGTTTCTTCGCGCAACTGGGTCAGAAAGTCGCGATAGCCGGGACTCGGCTTGCCGGCATTGGCGTCCTCAAAGCCGGGGTTGGCCTGGATCGCGAGCAGGAGGCCGGGCAGCTTTTTGCTGCGCGCGAGCGCAAACGCCTGGGCCAGCCAGACGCGGTTGGCGGCATTGCGCGCGATGAATTCGGCCACCGGACCGCCGCTACGTTTGGTGCCATTGAAGTTGTTGTCGCTGCCCGGCAAGTTCATGCCGACAAACAGGGCGCCGCCGGCTTCCCAGCGCACATTCTCGCGATACATGGCAAAGGCCGGATCGCTGCTCTGGTGCTCCAGTTTCAGCGGCCTCTGGCCGAGCGCGAGATCGCCGGAAAAGAACCATTCGCGCAGCTTGCCCAGACGTTCCACCGGGTCGTAACTGCCGTTGTTCTTGCGATGGCAGTCGGTCCACTCGTTGTCGCCCGGGACATAAACCAGCGGCGTCGCGGATTTGCGGAAGACGTCAAGAATGTCCTGCAGCACTTCGTCGCTGCAGACGCTGGAGCCGTTCTTGATATCGCCATCATGAATCACGAACGCCAGGTTCTCGCGATCCATTTCCGCGATCAGGTCGGGCAGGTTGTCGCGCTCCCAGTGGTTGTAGGGCGTGTCGCCGAACAGGCCGAATGCCAGGGGTTCCGCCTGCGCAGACAGCGCCAGCAGGCAGGCCACCAGCAGCGGGAAAAGCCGCTTCATGACTTGGCCAACTTGCTGAGTTGGTAGAGTTTCTCCAGCGCTTCGCGCGGGCTGAGTTCGTCCGGACTGAGGTCGCGCAGGGCATCGAGCGCCGGATGCGGCGGTTCGGGCAGAGGCGGCGCGCTGGCGAACAGATCGGGCTGGGTCAGCGAGCCGACTTCGCGGTTTTCCAGCAGCGTCAGTCGGCGCCGCGCTTCGCGCACCACGGCGGGCGGCATGCCGGCCAGCGCGGCGACCTGCACGCCGTAGCTTTGCGAGGCCGGGCCTTCCTCGACCGCATGCAGGAACACAATCTTGTGGCCATGCTCGACGGCATCGAGATGGACGTTGGCGCACACCGGGTAGTCCTGCGCCAGCCGCGTCAGCTCGAAATAGTGCGTGGAGAACAGCGTCCAGGCGCGGTTCTTCTCGATCAGGTGGCGGGCGATGGCGAAGGCCAGCGCGACGCCGTCGAAGGTCGAGGTGCCGCGGCCGATTTCGTCCATCAGCACCAGCGACTGATCGGTCGCGCCGTTGAGAATCGCCGCCGCTTCGGTCATCTCGACCATGAAGGTGGAGCGTCCCGAGGCCAGGTCATCGGAGGCGCCGATGCGCGTGTAGATCGCGTCGATCGGTCCCAGCCGGCAACGCGCCGCAGGCACGAAGCTGCCGCAGTGGGCCAGCAGCACAATCAGCGCGGCCTGGCGCATGTAGGTCGATTTGCCGCCCATGTTGGGGCCGGTGATCAGCAGCATGCGACGCGCGGGCGAGAGGCGGGTGTCGTTGGCGATAAAGCTGTCGATCTGCCGCTCCACCACCGGATGACGTCCGCCCTCGATCTCGATCGCGGCCTCGTCGCAGAACTCCGGCTGGCGATAGTCGTGGCGCACGGCGGCGGCGGCGAAGGCCGTCAGGCCGTCGAGTTCTGCTATCGCGCGGGCGATCCGCTGCAGGACCGGGATGTGAATCATCAGCGCGCCGAGCAACTCTTCCCAGAGCTGCCGTTCAAGTGCCAGCGCGCGTTCGTTGGCGGACAGCGCCTTGTCCTCGAAGCTCTTGAGTTCGGGCGTGATATAGCGCTCGGCATTCTTCAGCGTCTGCCGGCGGCGGTAGTCGTCGGGAATCTTCTCGACGTTGGCGTGGGTGACTTCGATGTAGAAGCCATGCACCTTGTTGAACTCGACCTTGAGATTGGCGATGCCGCTGCGCTCGCGTTCGCGGGCTTCGAGCTCGATCAGGAAGGCGCCGCAGTTGTGCTGGATCGCGCGCAGTTCGTCGAGGTCGGCGTTGTAGCCGGGGGCGATGACGCCGCCTTCGCGGATCAGCGCTGCGGGCTCCAATGCGACGGCCTGGGTCAGCAGGCTGACGCAGGCCTGCGGCGTGGCGAGCGCGTCGGCCAGCTCGGCCAGCCGTGTCGCCGCACCACCAGCGCCGACTGTTGACCGGATGCCATCGAGGCGCGCGAGGCTGTCGCGCAGCGCGGAAAGGTCGCGCGGCCGGGCACTCTTGAGGGCGATGCGGGCCGTGATGCGGTCGATGTCGGCGAAGCCGGTCAGCGCCTTGGCCAGCGCCGCGAACGGGCCGTTGCCGGCATCGCCGATCAGCGCCGCGACGGCTTCATGCCGCGCGCGGGGAATGTCGCGCTCGGTCAGCGGATGATGCAGGCAGTGGCGCAGCCAGCGTGAACCCATGCTGGTGGCGCAGGTGTCGAGCAGCGAGAGCAGGGTGGGAGCCGCTTCACCGCGCAGGGTTTCGGAGATTTCCAGATTGCGCCGGGTCGCGGCATCGAGGCGCAGAAAGCTGCCTTCGCGCTCCACCGTGAGCTGGGTGACATGGGCCAGCGCCTGCAACTGCGTCGCCTGCGCATAGCGGTAGAGCGCGCCGGCCGCGGCCAGCGCGAGTTCTTCATCCTGGACGCCGAAGCCGGCCAGATCGCGGGTGCCGAAGTGCTCGGCCAGCGCATGCGCAGCCGCGCGGGTGTCGAAATGCCAGTCGGGCAGATGCTGGCTGACGGCGCGGTGTTCCGGCACACCGGTGCGAAGACCGTCGGGCAGCAGCAGTTCGGCCGGGCGCAGGCGCTCGAAGTGCGCGGGCAGGGCGTCGAGCGAGGTTTCCAGCAGGCGCAGGTCGCCGTTGGCGAGGTTGAGCCAGGCCAGGCCGGCACGCTGGCGGTCGATCGCCAGCGCCAGCAGCAGACTGTCATGCTTGTCGTCGAGCAGGTTGGCGTCGGTCAGCGTGCCGGGAGTGACGATGCGCGTCACCGCGCGCTCCACCGGGCCCTTGGCCAGCGCCGGGTCGCCGATCTGTTCGCAGATCGCCACCGAGACGCCGAGCTTGACCAGCTTGGCCAGGTAGCCGTCGACGGCGTGGTAGGGAATGCCGGCCATCGCAATCGGCTTGCCGGCCGACTGGCCGCGCGCGGTCAGCGTGATGTCGAGCAGCCGTGCCGCTTGCTCGGCATCTTCGTAGAACAGCTCGTAGAAATCCCCCATGCGGAAAAACAGCAGCTTGTCGGCATGCTCCGCCTTGGCGCGCAGCCATTGCTGCATGACAGGGGTATGGACCGCCAGTTCGGCGGCCGTCAAGGCGGCCGACATCGGGCTTTTGGGTTAGGCCTTGAGTTTTGCGGTCAGATGAGGCGCGATGAGCTGCAGCAACTGCGAAAATATCTTCGGGTTGCCGCCGATGATGTTGCCGGTCTTCATGTAGTTGGATTCACCGGCCAGATCGCCTACGAGGCCGCCGGCTTCGGTGATCAGCAGGCTGCCGGCTGCCATGTCCCAGGGCGACAGGCCAAGTTCCCAGAAGCCGTCCATGCGGCCGCATGCGACCCAGGCGAGATCCAGCGCCGCTGCGCCGGGCCGGCGCATGCCGGCAGTCTTTTGCGCCACGTCGCGGAAAATCGCGAGGTAGGCGTCGATGTGGTCGAACATGCGATACGGGAAGCCGGTGCCGATCAGCGCTTCATCCAGCTTGGTGCGCTTTGCGACCCGGATGCGCTTTTCGTTGACGAAGGCGCCGCCGCCCTTGCTGGCGGTGAAGATTTCATTGCGGTTGGGGTCGTACACCACGGCTTGCGTCATCACCCCCTTGTGGGCGAGGCCGATCGAGATGGCGTACTGCGGGACGCCGTGAATGAAGTTGGTGGTGCCGTCCAGCGGATCGATGATCCACTGGTATTCGCTGTCCGCGCTGGTGCCGGCCAGCCCCGACTCCTCTGCTAAAATTCCGTAGGACGGATAGGCATCGCGCAACACGTCTAGAATCGCGGCTTCCGCGGCACGATCGACTTCCGTTACGTAATCGCTCTGCTGCTTGACGTCAATCCTGAGCTTATCGACGTCAAGACTGGCGCGGTTGATGATCTGGCCGGCGCGACGCGCGGCTTTGACGGCTATGTTCAGTGTGGGATGCATGGATTTTTACGGCGGGGCAAGCCAAAGATGGGCGCAATCAGCGCGCGAAGTCCGCAATTCTATCCCGGGATAGCGTCCCGGCCCAAGAGGGTCCGGGACATAATATGAACACCACGCCATTGCCCGAACCTGCCGTCCTCGACCGCATCCGCGTCGTCCTCTCGCACCCCAGTCACCCGGGCAACATCGGTGCGGCGGCGCGGGCAATGAAGACCATGGGATTGTCGCGTCTGGTGCTGGTCAAGCCGAAGGCCTTCCCCGATGCCCAGGCCGATGCCATGGCGGTAGGCGCCACCGATCTGCTGGTGCAGGCCGCGGTAGTTGAGTCGCTATCGGAGGCCTTGAGCGGTACCGTGCTGGCCATGGCCATGACCGCGCGTCGGCGGGAACTGGCGGTGCCGGCGCTGTGGGCCCGCGACGGGGCGGCGGAACTGGTAGCGACCGCGGCGACGGGAGATGTCGCGCTGGTATTCGGCAACGAGACCTCGGGACTTTCCAACGATGAACTGGCGATGTGCCGGCGCTGGGCCATGATCCCGGTGAATCCGGGGTTCAGCTCGCTCAATCTGGCCGCCGCGGTACAGGTCATGTGCTACGAGTTGCGCCTGGCCGCGCTCGACCCGGGCCTGCCGCCCGCGATCTCGGGTGCCGGCTTGCTCGCCAGCCATGATGAGGTGGAAGGGCTGATCGCCCATATCGAACGGGCGGCGCTGTCGAGCGAGTTTCTCGATCCCGCCAGCCCGAAGCGGCTGATAGCGCGTTTGCGGCGAATGTTCGCCCGTGCCGCGCCGGAGAAGGAAGAAGTCAATATTCTGCGTGGCCTGTTTGCGGCACTGGAAAAAGCCGCGTCAGACCCGACTTGCAAATAAAACTTGACCCCGACGCCGGGGATTTTTACCATTTCAGGAAATACTAATAGATCAGCCCATGTTCTCTCGTCTGCGTGAAGATATTTCCTGCGTTTTTGAACGCGATCCTGCCGCCCGCTCCAGGTGGGAGGTCGTGACCTGCTATCCCGGCTTCCATGCCCTGACATTGCACCGGCTCTCGCACTGGCTATGGAGTGCGCGTTTGCGCTGGCTGGCGCGCTTTCTGTCGCATGTCACGCGCTTGATTACCGGCATCGAGATTCATCCGGGGGCGACCATCGGTCGCCGGGTGTTCATCGACCATGGCATGGGTGTGGTCATCGGCGAGACAGCGGTGATCGCGGATGAATGCACGCTCTATCACGGCGTCACCCTGGGCGGGACTTCATGGAGCAAGGGCAGGCGGCATCCCACTCTGGAGCGTGGCGTGGTGATCGGCGCCGGGGCCAAGGTGCTGGGGCCGATTACCTTGGGCCAAGGCGCCAAGGTCGGCTCGAATGCCGTGGTGGTGCGTGACGTCCCGCCCGGAGCAACCGCGGTGGGTATTCCGGCGCGCATTGTGGAAGACAGGAGCGAGATCGATCGTGAAGTCAAGGCCGGCCAGATGGGCTTCTCCGCCTATGCCGTAACGCGTAACGAGGACGATCCGCTGGCGCAGGCGATTCACGGTCTGCTCAACCATGCCGTGGAAACCGACCGACGCATCGAGGCCCTGCTGAAGACCATGGCCCGTTCAGGGGTATCCCTTGAGGACGATGTGGCCACCGCCGACAAGTTCGATCCAAACTATCTGTCGAAGATAGTTGACTAAAACGATCGGGATACCATATAGTTGATAGAAATGCTCAGGTATTGCTCCTGACGCGTTTCCCAACCGTATTACCAGACGGAGAATTCTCATGAGATTGACGACCAAAGGCCGTTTTGCCGTAACCGCGATGATCGATCTTGCCCTGCGCCAGCATACTGGCCCGGTAACCTTGGCCGGCATCAGCGAACGGCAGAAGATTTCCCTTTCCTACCTTGAGCAACTGTTCGGCAAGTTGCGCCGCCGTGAGCTCGTCTCCAGCGTGCGCGGGCCAGGTGGCGGCTATTGCTTGGCCAAGCCGCTGGAAGAAATTTCGGTTTCCACCATCATCCATGCCGTCGACGAGTCGCTTGATGCCACGAATTGCGGTGGCAAGGGCAATTGCGCGGAAGACCAGCGTCCCTGCATGACGCATGAGTTGTGGACCAGCCTGAACGAAAAGATGTTCGAGTACCTCAACTCGGTGAGTCTGGCTGAACTGGTGGCCCAGCAACGGGAGAAGACCGGCACCACCGCCGTCTTGCACGATGAACGTCCGCTGCGCCGCGTGCGTCGCCCGGCCGAGGAACTCGTCGCTGCCTGATAGCGTCCGACAAAAGTCCAGGAAGCGCCATGTTCGCCCCCGTCTACTTCGACCACAACGCTACCACGCCGCTGGATCCGCGCGTGCTGGAAGGCATGTTGCCCTACCTGCGCGAGCAGTACGGCAACGCTTCCAGTCGTCACGAATACGGCCGCGCGGCGCGACGTGCGATCGACGAGGCGCGGCAGCGTGTGGCTTTCGCGGTGGGCGCGCATCCGACCGAGGTGGTGTTTACCAGTGGCGGCTCGGAAGCCAACAATCTTTTCATCAAGGGTGCCGCCGCCTGCCTTGCACCCGGGGTGGCGGCGATCTCCGCCATTGAACATCCCTGCGTGCGTGAGCCGGCAAAAGCTTTGCTGCGCTCCGGCTGGAGACTGCGAGAAATTGCCGTCGATGAGAATTGCCGTGTTGCCAGCGCCGACTTTCAAACGGTACTCGAAGAAAGGCCGGCGCTTTTTTCCATCATGCTGGCCAATAACGAAACCGGCGCCGTACAGGACATCAGTGCTCTCGCGGCGCAGGCCAAGGCGACAGGGGCGTGGTTTCACACCGATGCGGTGCAGGCTTTCGGCAAGCGTCCGCTGAATTTCCGCGCGCTCAACGGTGCCGGCGTGCATGCCTTGACGCTTTCCGCGCACAAGTTGGGCGGGCCCAAGGGCGCGGGCGCGCTGGTGGTCGACAAACGCGTCGAACTGCAACCGCTGATCGCCGGCGGCGGTCATGAGCGCGGCCTGCGCTCGGGCACGGAGAACGTCGCGGCGATAGTCGGTTTTGGCCTCGCCGCGGAACTGGCTGTGGCCAGGCTCGACACGCGTGAAACACAGCTCGCGGCGCTGCGTGCGGAACTTGAAGCCGGGCTGGTGGCACATGGCGCGACGATATTCGCCGACGCCGCCGAGCGCCTGCCCAATACCAGCTACTTTGCCTTCGCCGGCATCGACGGCGAAACGCTGGTGGGCAAACTCGATCGCGCCGGCTTTGCCGTAGCGGCCGGGGCGGCCTGTTCCAGCGCCAACCCGGAGCCTTCGCATGTGCTGCTGGCGATGGGAGTCGCATCCTCGCTGGCGCGCGGCGCCGTGCGGGTGAGTTTTGGCCCGGCCAATACCACGTCTCAGGTGCGCGATTTTTTCACCGCACTGAATACTACAATCGTGCAACTCAAGGGTCTGACGGCCCTGACAAGCTGAACTGGAGAAATTTGTAATGAAACTGCCGGTGTACCTCGACTATTCCGCTACCACGCCGGTTGATCCGCGCGTGGCAGCGAAGATGATTCCCTGGCTGACGGAGCATTTCGGCAACCCGGCTTCGCGTTCCCATTCCTACGGCTGGGAAGCCGAAAAAGCGGTCGAAGAAGCGCGCGAGGAAGTTGCCGCTCTGGTCGGCGCAGACTCCAAGGAAATCATCTGGACCTCGGGCGCCACGGAATCCAATAATCTGGCGATCAAGGGCGCCGCGCATTTTTACGCCGCGACCAAGGGCAAGCACATCATCACCGTGTCCACCGAACACAAGGCGGTGCTGGATACCGTCAAGGAACTCGAACGGCAGGGCTTCGAGGCGACCTACCTGGTGCCTCAGGAAAACGGCCTGATCACCCTCGAACAGTTCAAGGCGGCGTTGCGGCCTGACACCGTTGTGGCTTCGGTGATGGCGGTGAATAACGAGATCGGCGTGATCCAGCCGCTCGCCGAGATCGGCGAGATCTGCCGCGAGAAGGGCGTGATCTTTCACGTCGATGCGGCACAGGCGACCGGCAAGATGCCGATCGATCTAAGCCAGCTGAAGGTGGACCTGATGTCCTTCTGCGCGCACAAGACCTACGGCCCCAAGGGAATCGGCGCCCTGTACGTGAGGCGCAAGCCGCGCATCCGCCTCGAAGCGCAGATGCACGGCGGCGGCCATGAGCGCGGCATGCGTTCGGGCACCTTGGCGACTCACCAGATCATCGGCATGGGCGAATGCTTCCGTCTGGCGCGCCTGGAAATGGCGACCGAAAACGAGCGCATCCGCATGCTGCGCGACAGGTTGCTCAAGGGCCTCATGGATATCGAGGAAACCTATGTCAATGGCGACATCGAACAGCGCGTGCCGCACAATCTCAATGTCAGCTTCAACTTTGTCGAAGGCGAGTCGCTGATCATGGCGATCAAGGACATCGCCGTGTCGAGCGGCTCGGCCTGTACCTCGGCCAGCCTCGAGCCCTCCTATGTGCTGCGCTCGCTGGGACGCTCCGACGAGTTGGCGCACAGTTCGATTCGCTTCACCCTCGGCCGTTTCACGACGCAAGAGGAAATCGATTTCACCATCAAGCTGCTGCACGACAAACTGGGCAAACTGCGCGAACTTTCGCCGCTTTGGGAAATGTACAAGGAAGGCGTTGATCTCAGCACCGTCCATTGGGCAGCACACTGAAGCAAGAGGCAATACTGGAGAACTATCATGGCATACAGCGAAAAAGTACTGGACCACTACGAAAATCCGCGCAACGTCGGTTCCTTTGGCAAGGACGATGACGGCGTTGCTACCGGCATGGTCGGCGCACCGGCCTGCGGCGACGTCATGAAACTGCAGATCAAGGTCGGCAAGGACGGCGTGATCGAAGATGCCAAATTCAAGACCTATGGCTGCGGCTCGGCGATCGCCTCGTCTTCGCTGGTGACCGAATGGGTCAAGGGCAAGACACTGGATCAGGCGCTGGAGATCAAGAACACCCATATTGCCGAGGAACTGGCATTGCCGCCGGTGAAGATTCACTGCTCGATCCTTGCCGAGGATGCGATCAAGGCCGCCGTGGCCGACTACAGAAAGAAACAGGGAGCCTGATCATGCCGGTCACACTTTCAGAACCTGCAGCGCAGCACGTCGCCAACTTCATCGCCAAGCGCGGCAAGGGCGTCGGAATTCGCCTCGGGGTCAAGACCTCGGGTTGCTCGGGCATGGCCTACAAGCTGGAATTCGCCGATGCACCGGAGCCGGAAGATCACATCTTCGAAAGCCACGGTGTCAAGGTGCTGGTCGACCCCAAGAGCCTGCCTTATCTTGAAGGCACGGAGCTTGACTACACCAAGGAGGGCCTGAACGAAGGATTCAAGTTCAACAACCCGAACGTCAAGGATGCTTGCGGCTGCGGCGAGTCGTTCAATACCTGATGACTAGTTTTGACCTGAATTTCGCGGTCGACTACTTCACGCTGTTTGGCCTGCCGCGTGTGCAGGCGCTCGATCTCGAAAGCTTGGAGAATTGTTTTCGCGCGGTTCAGGCCAAGGTTCATCCGGACAAGCACGCACATGCGGCCGATGCCGACCGTCGCTTGGCCATGCAGTGGGCGACGCGGGTCAATGAGGCGTTCCAGACCCTTAAATCGCCGGGCAAGCGTGCCCGCTATCTGTTGGAGTTGCTCGGGCATGACCCACAGATAGAAAGCAACACGGCGATGCCGGCGGAATTCCTGATGAGTCAGATGGAATTGCGCGAAGCGGTCATGGACGCCAGGGCCGCTGCAGACGAAACTGCGCTGGACGATGTTCGTTCGCGCTTGCTGAATGAAATCGGGGTCGAATACGAGCGCCTGGCCGCATTGATTGATGTGACCAAGGATTACACCGCTGCCGCCGATCTGGTGCGGCAACTCATGTTTCAGGAAAAATTGCTGAACGAAATCGACGACGCGCTCGAAGCCGTTACTGCGTAAAACAAAGCTATGGCACTTCTTCAGATTGCGGAGCCGGGAGACTCCGCGGCCCCGCACGAACATCGTCTTGCGGTAGGTATTGATCTTGGCACCACCAACTCACTGGTCGCTACCGTCAGGAGCGGCATGAGCGTGGTGCTCAACGACGTGCGCGGGCGGTCGCTGCTGCCCTCGGTGGTCAGCTACGCGGCCGACGGCAGCGTCGAAGTCGGCTACAGCGCAGAAGCCAAGCAGTCGATCGACCCCAAGAACACCGTTATTTCGGTAAAGCGTTTCATGGGCCGCGGGCGCCACGATATCGCCCACATCGAAACCCTGCCCTATGATTTCGTCGATGCGGAAGGCATGGTCAAGCTGAAGACCATTGCCGGCATAAAGAGTCCGGTCGAGATCTCGGCGGAAATCCTGAAGACCTTGCGCAATCGGGCCGAGGCTTCGCTGGGTGGCGAGCTGACCGGCGCCGTGATCACCGTGCCGGCCTATTTTGACGATGCGCAGCGTCAGGCCACCAAGGATGCGGCGCGCCTCGCCGGCTTGAATGTGCTGCGCCTGCTGAACGAACCGACGGCCGCCGCCATCGCCTATGGCCTGGACAACTCGGCCGAGGGTATCTACGCCGTGTTCGACCTGGGCGGCGGGACCTTCGACATCTCCATCCTGCGCTTGTCGAAAGGCATCTTCGAGGTCATGGCGACCGGCGGCGATTCGGCCCTGGGCGGCGACGATTTCGATCACCGCATATTCTGCTGGATCATCGAACAGGCGCAGCTGGCGCCACTCTCGCCGCAGGATGCACGTCTGCTGCAAACGCGAGCCCGCGAAGCCAAGGAGCAGTTGTCCCAGCATGGTCAGGCGCCGATCACGGTCAAACTCGGCAGCGGCGAGTACGTCGATCTGGTGCTGAGCACCGAAGTGTTTACCGAGATCTCGCGCACCCTCGTGCAAAAGACCCTGGCGCCGAGCAAGAAGGCCCTGCGCGATGCCGGTCTGACCGTGGCCGATGTGCGCGGTGTCGTGATGGTGGGCGGCTCGACGCGCATGCCGCAAGTCCAGCATGCGGTGGCCGAGCTTTTCAAGCAGGAACCGCTCAACAACCTTGATCCGGAGAAGGTCGTCGCGCTCGGCGCCGCGATCCAGGCCAATCTGCTGGCGGGCAACCGTGCTGCCGGCGACGACTGGCTGCTGCTCGACGTGATTCCACTCTCGCTGGGGCTGGAGACGATGGGCGGCCTGGTCGAAAAGGTCATCCCGCGCAACTCCACCATTCCGATCGCACGCGCCCAGGAATTCACGACCTTCAAGGATGGACAGACGGCGATGGCGCTCCATGTCGTGCAGGGCGAACGCGAGCTGGTCACCGATTGCCGCAGTCTGGCGCGGTTTGAACTGCGCGGCATACCGCCCATGGTGGCAGGTGCGGCGCGTATTCGCGTGACCTTCCAGGTCGATGCCGACGGCCTGCTCTCCGTCACGGCGCGCGAACAGACCAGCGGCCGCGAGGCGCACATCGAGGTCAAGCCGTCCTACGGCCTGAGCGATGACGAGATCGCGGACATGCTCAAGGACAGCTTCAGCCATGCCGGTGATGACGCCTTCCGTCGTGCCTTGCGCGAGGCTCAGGTGGAGTCCCAGCGTTTGATCGAGGCGACCCACTCGGCGCTGCAGGATGATGCCGAACTGCTGTCAACCCTGGAGCGTGCGCATATCGACGCGGCCATGATCAAGCTCCAAACCGTGATGAGCGGCGATGATCGCCGCGCCATCGATGGCGCCATGCAAGCCCTGAGTGCCGCCACCAACGAATTCGCGGCGCGGCGCATGAACCAGAGTGTGAAGCGTGTGCTCGCCGGCCGGAAAATTGACCAGATATCGCTATGACCCAGATCATTGTTCTTCCCCATGTCGAGTTGTGCCCGGACGGTGCGGTAATTGATGCCGTCCCTGGAATCTCGATCTGTGATGTGCTGCTCGGCAACGGTATCGAAATCGAACATGCCTGCGAGAAGTCCTGTGCTTGCACCACTTGCCATGTCGTCGTCCGCGAGGGCTTCAATTCGCTTGCGGCGGCAGAGGAAATCGAGGAGGATCTGCTCGACAAGGCGTGGGGCCTGGAACCCACCTCGCGCCTTTCGTGTCAGGCTTTGGTCGGTCAGGTTCCGCTGGTAATCGAGATTCCGAAATACACCATCAACATGGTCAAGGAAGGGCATTCCAAAAAATGAAGTGGACCGACAGCCTTGACATCGCCATCGCGCTTGCCGAGTCTCACCCGGAGGTTGATCCGACCCGGATCAATTTTGTCGACCTGATGAGTTGGGTCATGGAGTTGCCGGGCTTCGAGGAAAACGAGACCCACTGCGGCGAAAAGAAGCTCGAGGCGATACAACAGGCTTGGATCGACGAAGTCGAGTGAGCCATGTTGGTCGACACCCACTGCCATCTGGATGCCGCCGAGTTTGATGGCGACCGTGCTTTGGTGGCAGAAGCGGCAACACAGGCCGGGGTAGGGCTGATAGTGGTGCCGTCCGTCGAACGTGCCAACTTTGGTGCTGTCGCCTCGGTTTGTCGTGACTATCACGGCTGCTTTGCGGCCTACGGCATTCATCCGATGTATGTGGACCGCGCCATGGAGGCGGATCTAGATGCCCTGCGCGAAACGGTTCTGCGCGAACACCCCGTGGCTGTTGGCGAGATTGGTCTCGATCGATTCGTCGAGCCGCGCGATGATCTGCGGCAGGAGTTCTATTTCAGTGCGCAACTGGAACTCGCCCGCGCTGCGAACCTGCCGGTGCTGCTGCATGCCCGTCGTGCCATTGATCCGATGCTGAAGCACCTGCGGCGTTGTCGCGTCCCCGGCGGGATTGCCCATGCCTTCAACGGCAGCCGGCAGCAGGCCGACGAATTCATCAAACTTGGTTTCAAGCTGGGTTTTGGCGGAGTGATGACCTTTCCTCGCGCCAGCCGCATCCGCGAACTTGCGGCCACGCTGCCGCTCGACGCCATTGTGCTGGAGACCGATGCGCCGGATATTCCACCCGAGTGGAAAGTCGGCGCCCGCAACACGCCGGATCAACTGCCGCGCATCGGGCAAATACTTGCCGGCTTACGCGGCATTTCAGTGCAGGAGATTGCGGAGGCCACCACGGCCAATGCAATCGCCGTACTTCCCGGGCTGGCCCGGATTCACTAAAATCGGCTCTGACTTCCCCCCCAACCCACCCACTTCACCCAGGAGTTGATCATGACTACAACCATAACCCTGCGCGGCACCCCTGTTCGCGTTGATGGAAATCTTCCCTCTGCCGGAACCCAAGCGCCGGACTTCAAACTCACCAGCGGTGCGCTCGCCGATGTTTCACTCAAGGACTTTGCCGGCAAGCGCAAGGTCTTGAACATTGTGCCCAGCCTCGACACGCCGACCTGCGCCACCTCTGCGCGCAAGTTCAACGAATCGGCCAACGAACTGGTCAATACCACGGTGCTGGTGGTTTCTGCCGATCTGCCTTTTGCCGCCAAGCGCTTCTGCGAGCTCGAAGGCCTCAAGAACGTCGCGCATCTGTCCACCTTCCGCCATCCGGAGTTTCTCAAGGCCTGGGGCGTGGCCATGGCCGATGGCCCGTTGGCCGGCCTCACCGCCCGCGCCGTGGTGGTGCTGGACGAGAACGACAAGGTGATTCACAGTGAAATGGTGCCCGAGATCGCGCAGGAACCCAACTACGCGGCAGCGCTGAAGTCGCTCGGCTAAGTCACGGCACAACCGGCGTGTTGCCAGCGCCGACTTTTCAATAGAAACGGGAGCTTCGGCTCCCGTTTTTTTATGCCGACGTCTTGTTGGCGCGCTTGCGTTCGATTTCCGTGAGGAAGCGCTTGCGCAGGCGGATCGACTTGGGCGTGATTTCGACCAGTTCGTCGTCGGCGATGAATTCGACGGCGGATTCGAGCGTCATCAGGATCGGCGGCACCAGGCGCACGGCTTCGTCAGTGCCTGACGAGCGGACGTTGGTCAGTTGCTTGCCCTTGATCGGGTTGACCACCAGGTCGTTGTCGCGACTATGGATGCCGATGATGATGCCTTCGTAGAGAGGGTCGCCGTGGCTGACGAACATGCGGCCGCGATCCTGCAGCTTCCAGAGTGCATAGGCGACGGCGGTGCCGTCATCCTGCGAAATCAGCACACCGTTGCGGCGTTCGGCCATGATGCCGGCCATCGGGCCGTAGTCGTCGAAAATATGGCTGGCCATGCCGGTGCCGCGGGTCAGGGTGAGGAATTCGCCCTGAAAGCCGATCAGGCCGCGGGCGGGGATGCGGTATTCGAGCCTGACGCGGCCTTTGCTGTCCGACTCCATATTCAGCAATTCGCCGCGCCGGCGGCCGAGCTCTTCCATGACGCCGCCCTGATTGTCGTTTTCAATATCGACCGTGAGCAGTTCATATGGCTCGCACTTTTCGCCGTTAATTTCCTTGAACAGCACGCGCGGGCGTGACACTGCCAGTTCGTAGCCTTCGCGGCGCATGGTTTCGAGCAGGATGGTCAGGTGCAGTTCGCCGCGGCCGGAGACCAGGAATACGTCGGCATCTTCGGTTTCTTCGACGCGCAAGGCGACGTTGGACAGCAGTTCCTTTTGCAGGCGCTCGCGGATCTGGCGGCTGGTGACGTACTTGCCTTCCTTGCCGGCCAGCGGCGAGGTATTGACCTGGAAGTTCATGGTCAGCGTCGGCTCATCCACCACCAGCGGGGCCATGCCGACAGGAGCGGCCGGGTCGCAGATGGTGACGCCGATGCCCACCTGCTCGATGCCGGTGACCAGCACGATGTCGCCGGCTTCGGCTTCGGTAGCCTGTTCGCGCTCGAGACCGGTGAACATCATGATCTGGGCAATTTTTGACTTGCCCTTGTTTTCGTCGCCGTACATCACGGTGACTTCCTGGCCGGCACGCATGCGGCCCTGCTTGATGCGGCCGATACCGATGCGGCCGACATAGCTGTTGTAGTCGATGGAACAGATCTGCAATTGCAGCGGCTTGTCGGCATCGACGTCGGGCTGCGGCGTGTGCTTGATGATGGCCTCGTAGAGCGGGCGCATGTCGGTACCGGGCTTGGTCGCGTCGAGCATGGCGAAGCCGTTCAGCGCGGAGGCAAATACCACCGGGAAATCAAGCTGTTCTTCGGTGGCGCCGAGTTTGTCGAACAGGTCGAAGGTGTGGCTGATGACCCAGTCAGGCCGGGCGCCCGGCCGGTCGATCTTGTTCACCACCACGATCGGCTTCAGGCCCAGCGCCAGCGCCTTGCGCGTGACGAAGCGGGTTTGCGGCATCGGCCCTTCGACCGCGTCAACCAGCAGCAGCACGCCATCGACCATCGACAATACGCGCTCGACTTCGCCGCCGAAGTCGGCGTGTCCGGGAGTGTCGACGATGTTGATGTGAACGCCTTCATAGTCGATGGCGCAGTTCTTCGACAGAATGGTGATCCCGCGTTCCTTCTCGAGATCGTTGGAATCCATTACCCGCTCGGTAACAGCCTGATGGGCGGCGAAGGTACCGGACTGACGGAGTAACTGGTCGACGAGGGTGGTCTTGCCGTGGTCAACGTGGGCGATAATGGCGATGTTTCTGAGGGCGCGGGACATAGTGGCCTTGGAGTTGTTGCGGTGCGGAATAACCGACTATTATATCACGCTTTTCTCTCCGTTCCGATTGAATTTTCATGGGATTTTTTATGCTCGGCATCATCGGCGGCAGCGGCTTGACCCAACTGGCGAACCTGGACGTGTCGCACCGCGAGGTGGTGCGCACACCTTATGGCGAGCCTTCCGGCCCGCTGACCTTCGGCCGCGTCGGCAACCAGGATGTGGTTTTTGTTGCTCGTCACGGTTATGGGCACACCATCCCGCCACATCTGGTGAATTACCGCGCCAATATCCATGCACTGGAAACCTCGGGGGTGACGCAAATCGTCTCCGTGGCATCGGTCGGCGGGATTCGCGGCGATTGCGGGCCCGGCGCCCTGGTGGTGCCGCATCAGATCATCGACTACACCTGGGGTCGCGAGATGACCTTCCAGGCGGGTGGCGAGGGCTCTGTGGTGCACGTGGATTTCACCGAACCTTATGATGCAGGCGTGCGCAAGCTGCTGCTCGATGTCGCACAGCGGATCGGCGAGGAAGTGGTCGACGGCGCCGTGTATGCCACCACGCAGGGGCCGCGGCTGGAGACGGCGGCCGAGATCGAGCGCATGCGCGGAGATGGCGCCGACATCGTCGGCATGACCGGCATGCCGGAGGCAGCTCTGGCCCGCGAACTGCAACTGCCCTATGCCGCGCTTTGCGTGGTTTCCAACTGGGCGGCGGGGCGTGAAGATTCCTTGCACGCGATCAAGTTCGCCAGTGTTGAATCCGTGCTGCATCTGGCCATGGCTCGCGTCCGGCGGATCATCGAAGGAATTTGCGCGAAATGATCCGTGAGGTCCTACGCATGGGCGATCCGCGCCTGCTACGCGTGGCGCAGCCGGTGACGCGGTTCGCTACGCCGCAGCTGGCCGCGCTGTTGCAGGACATGCGCGACACCATGGCGCATCTTGACGGCGCCGGACTCGCCGCACCCCAGATCGGCGTTGATCTGCGCGTGGTCATCTTCGGCGGCATGTCGAATTCCCGTTACCCGGATGCGCCCGCAGTGCCCGATACCGTGTTGATCAATCCGGAACTCGTCCCGCTTTCCGACGAGGAGGAGGAGGGCTGGGAGGGTTGCTTGTCGGTACCCGGTTTGCGCGGCTGGGTGCCGCGCTGGAGGTGTCTGCGCTACGCCGGTTTCGATGAAGCAGGTCGGCGTTTCGAGCGCACCGTGGAGGACTTTCACGCGCGGGTGGTGCAGCATGAGTGCGACCATCTTGATGGCGTCTTGTACCCCATGCGCATCAGAGACTTCCGTCTATTCGGGTTCACCGACGTTCTGAATATCCCCGGCGTCGCCGACGAATAGGACCAGGACGGCATTCGTCGCCGTCCCGTCGGCGCCGACTCCTGGCCGGGTCCACGCGAGTGACCGCAGCCGCCGTCGATTCCGGATTGATCAGCCGGCTTTCGCTCGCTTGGCTTGCAAGCGTTGCGTGGTCATCTCGATGTCATACAGCAGGTTGGGAGTCGAATAGACCCGGCAGTCGTATCCTTCTTTGGACGGGACGCTAGGCGCCGGGCGCTGCCTCGCCACGCAGGCGCGCCGCGCGGAGCCGCGCCTCCGTATAACGGACGAGCGCCCGCGTGGCGCGCTCGCTGGAGCGGAAGACGCAGACGCCCTGCTCCATCAGCGTGTCGGCCATCGGGTCGAACAGCGGGCCGCCGTCAATGAAGCTGACGATGGGTTTCGGACAGGAGGCGACCAGCCCCGGCAGCGTCCGGGCGATGCTCTCCGGGCTGTCGATGTCGTAGCCCTCACGCGCGCTCTTCTTGAGCGACCTGACCACGGGCGAGGTCGGATCGAGTCCGACAATTACCGAGTCGACGTCCGGTTCGCCGGCCATGGCCTCGGTGCATAGCAGGTGAACCTCGTCGTCGGCCGCCGGGTTGATGTCGAACGGGTTCCGGACTTCCATCAGCGCATCGAGCTTCTTGGACTTCAGGATCGCTATCAGCCGTTCCCGGGTCGATGGTCCGATCGCGGCCAGAGACATGGCGAAGTCGCCCACCTGGATGCTGTCGCCGATGGCCACCGTGTCGTAGCCCGCGCCGGCCAAGGCGCCGAGTCGCTTGCCGCGGACGACCTTCTTGCTCAGGCAGTCCGATATGTAAAACAGGTCGCTGAACTCGCTGACGTCGGTCGCGATCAGCGCGCCGGCCTGCGTGAGTATGGACAGGCACACCTCGTAGTCGCCGGCGATCGAGGCCGTGTGGCCCATCGCGGCCTGCTTGCCCGCCACTGACTGTCCGGCCTTGTAGATGACGACCTGCTTGCCGGCAAGGGTCGCCTTGCGCACGGCCCGCGCCAGGGCCAGCCCGTCGAGGTCCTTGAATCCCTCGACGTAGGTCCCGATCACGTGGATGTCCGGGTTGGCTGCGAAGTTCTCGACCATGTCGCCGTGCGTGATGTCGTTCTGGTTGCCCAAGGCGACCATGTAGGCCGGGTCGAGCCACGCGTTCTTGCTGAGCCGCGTGACCAGGAAGGCACCGCTCTGGCTGATGAGCGCCGAAGTGCGTTGTGCCTTCTTCTGGGTTCTCGGCAGGCGTTCCTCGGGAATGAACCAGGAATCGTAGTTGCCGGGGTGCGAGATGATGCCCAGGCAGTTCCCGCCGACGAATACCGGTCCGCGGCCTGTCGTCCGCCGGGCGTCGTCGATCGTCGCCAGCATCCGCCGCGCAGGCTCCCTGCTCGCCTCGGTTTCCCCCATGCCACCGGGGATCAACAGCACCGATTCCGCGGCATCGGTCCTGATCACCTCATCGATGATGCCAAAGGCGACTTCCGCGGTCACCGCGAGGATCAGCAGGTCCAGCTTCCCCTCCAGCGCCCCCAGGCTCGGTGCGCAGCGCACGCCATCGACTTCCTGGCCGTCGGGATTGATGACGCGCAGCCGCGACCGATCGTAACCGGATGCGATGATGTTCTTCAGGGTGATCCGGCCGAAGTTCATGCGCGTGGCGGATGCACCGATGATTCCAATCGAAGCCGGGTGCAGCAGCTTGTCGATCTTGCCCTGGGGCCGCGGCGGGCGGACGATCTGAGGCCGGCCGAAGCGGCACAATCCGTCGAGCGCGACGAGCGAGCCGGCCGAGCAGGTGAAGGGGTTGACCTCCAGTTCCTCGATGACGAAGTCGGTCTCGGGGTTGCCCGCCGAGCAGTCGTTGGCGAGGCGGATGAAGGCGCCAAAACACTGGAGGAGGGCTTCGTCCGCCACCAGCCGGCGGCCTCCCCGAGTCAATCCGGCGATCTTCCGGTAAGCAAGCGTCGGTTTGAATAGTTCGAGGAATTCCTCGGCAGTGGTCAGCGCGGTCGAAGCCGACACCACCGCCTGCCCGCGTCGAGCGCTTCCGGCAAAGAACTCTGTGTCGACGCCGCCAATCCCGGCGCTGATGATCATGCCGAACTCGCGCGTGTTGCGGATGCCGACCAGGAGCTCGCTGCCGGAACCCGGGGCGTCCGCTTCGATGAACTCGGTGAGCATCACCCCCGCGATGTCACGATCTGACAGCTGCGCGAGCATGCTTTTGCAGGCGGCTCGTATTGCCGCCGGCTGGTTGGCCACGACGGCGACCCCGCCCACGTCTGACTTGTGGGCAATGCTGCCGGAGACGATCTTCACCACTACCCGGCTTCCGGCGAACGACGCCAGAACTTCGTCCGCCGGCTCGGCCCCGCCGGCGACCACTTGGTGTCTTGGCGTCGAGGCGATGCCGGCCGCGGCGAGCAGCCGGTAGACCTCATGTTCGAACAGTGAGGATCGCCCCTCGCTGTGCGCAGCCCGGAAGATGTCGTTGATCAGTGTTTGGCTCATGATGGGTCCTGTATTTGTGTAGATTCTTGACGAAAGATGGGTTCAGCGATTCCGTTTGATGAGGCTCTCGGCATTCAGCCTTGCCTCGAAGTAGCGCACCAGCGCCTTGGTGCCCCTGGCGCAGTTGCGGAACACGCAAACACCTTGGTCCATCAGCTTCGCCGCCATCGCGTCATACAGCGTTCCGCCGTCGATGACGCCGACGATGGGCTTGTCGCAGCGATCGACGATGGGTGGCATCAGGTGTACCGTGCTCTTCGGGTCTGTGAGGTCAAACCCGGGTCTCAGCTTGCTCGTTTCGAGCGCTCGCACCGAGGGTGCCGTTGGATCGAGTCCGACCACCACCGCGTCGATCTCGTCATCCTGCAGAAATGCCTCGACGATTTGCAGATGCGCTTCGTCGTCGGCGCCGGGATTGATGTCGATCGGGTTTCTGACTTCGACCAGCGCATTGAGCTTCTTGGCCAACAGAATTTCTTCCAGTTGCTTGACGGTAGCGGGTGCCAGCGCGCCCATCTTCATGGCGAAGTTGTCCGACTCGATGAAGTCGGCCATGCCGACCGCCTCGAAACCGGCACCGCTGATGGCGCCGAGGCGATTGCCGCCGATCTTTTTCTTGTGCAAAACGCCGGCGATGTAGAACAGGTCATCGAAGCTGTTGAAGTCCTCGGCGACGATGGCACCGGCCTGGCGTACCACGGAGTCGAACAGAATCGGGCCGCCGGCGATGGATGCGGTATGCCCCATGACGCCGCCCATGCCGGGAGCGGTCTTCCCCGATTTGTAAACCACGACTTGCTTGCCGTTCAACACGGCCTTGCGCACTGCCCTGGCGAAGTCGAGCCCGTCGAGATCCTTGAAGCCTTCAACATAGATGCCGATGGTTTCGATGTCCGGCCGCTCTGCGAAGTAGCCGAGCATGTCGCCGTGGGTCAGATCGGTCTGGTTGCCGATGGCCAGCATGTAGCGTGGGTCAAGCCAAGGATTCTGACTCAGGCGGGTAATCATGAAGGCTCCGCTCTGGCTCAACATGACGGAGTTTCTTTCCGGCTTCTTCTGTGGTTTCGGCAGCCGCTCCAGCGGAATGAACCATGAGTCATAGGAGCCGGGATGCGAGACCACGCCGAGGCAGTTGGCACCGAGAAAAACCGGTCCGCCACCCGGCTTGCCGTGCGCCGCGTTGATGCGCCCGGCCAGCGCGGCAGCGGGCTCGCGGCTGGCCTTGGTTTCGCCCAGGCTGCCGGGAATCAGCATGACCGATTCCACGGCGTCGGTCTCGATGATTTCATCGACCAGTTCGTAGACGGCGCTGGCGGCCACCGCAACGATCAGCAGGTCGAGCTTGTGGTCCAGTGCCTTCAGGCTTTCCACGCACTTGACGCCATCGATCTCGGTTTCGCCGGCGCGGATGATGCACAGGCGCTCCTTGCTGTAGCCGCTGCCCATCAGGTTGCGCAGAATGATCCGGCCGAAGTTCATGTTGCTGGACGAAACTCCGATGATGCCGATCGAGGCCGGATGGATCAGCTTGTCGATCTTGTGAATCGGACGGGGCAGGCGGCCTGCCGGCGGTGCGCCGAACTCGCACTGCGCGGCTTGAATTGTCAGCCGGTCAGACAGGCAGGCCGGATTGAGTTCCAGGCGCCGTAGGACGAACGGAGCTTCCGGATTGCCCGGCGAAAAGCCTTCTGCCAGCGCCAGGAGCTGCCCGAAGCAGGTCTTGAGTTGCGCGTCGGGGAGGGGTAGCCCATCGCGTTTGGCAAGTCCGGCCAGCCGTTGATAGGCCAGCGTGCGTTTGAACAGACCGAGGAAGTCTTCGGCATCCGTCAGTTCGGCGGCCGCGTAAACCGATGCGCGATCCCTCTTGAAATTGCCTTCATCCAGTTCCGCATCCAGTCCGCCCATGCCGGCACTGATCACCATGCCGAATTCGCGCGTGCTGTTCAGGCTGATGCGAAGTTCGATCGCGGGCAGCCCTTGGGCCGACGCCGCGGTCGGAGTGAATGCCATGCCCAGGCCGGGCAGCAGTGCGCCCAGTTCGGCCTGATTCAGCGTGTTGCGCGCAGCGCTTGCGGCCTGGCGGAATAGTTCCGTGGCGGCCTGATTGCTCGAAGCGACGCGGGTCATGGACTGTGACGGATTCTGCATGCTATCGACTCCCTGGGTGCCGCTCGATCAAACGTGGGTGGTGCCGGGGCGCAACTATAACAGATACAAAAATATCAATGAAAAATATTAAATCTGTATCGGTTGATATCCATCATTTCGTAGTTGAACGAGAATCAAGCGGCGCCAGAGGTGCTCAGAGGTGCTTCCAGGCCGCCAAAGCGTTCGTAAAAATAGGGGGCGGCGGGGGGCAGCGGGCCGTTCGCCGTAGTGCAGACGGAGAGCAGATGCTGTTGGGCGAGCGGGTAGGTGACGCGGTAAAGGTCGCGGCACAACTGGCGGGCGACGCCGCCGCTCCAGTTGGCGGGAAGTAGCTGCAAGGGCAACTGCGGGTCGTGCAGCAACACCCGCCGGAAATAGTGCATGAGCAGGGTCTGGACCATGAAACACTGCTCGGGGTCAAGGCCGCTGGCGGCGCGCATGGTGCGCAATACGGGACGAAACAGTTCGATGAAGTCGAGGTACTTGGCAGAAAGGACGTCGAGATTCCAGCACTCATGCACCAGTTCCTGCAGCGGCTTGCTGGAGAGGGCGCTGATATTGACGGCTTTCATGGCGACAACCTTGTCGTGCGCTCCCGTCTCCTGCAGGATGTCGAGCAGCGCCTCGGTGTCCGCCGAGGGGTGGGCGAGAATTCCTGACGCCAGCGCCCCGTAGCCCGCCCAGGCCAGTTCCTTGCGCAGGGCGTCGCGCTGCGCGCCGCCCACCGAACTGGGAATCATGACCAGTTGCCACTCTCCGGCCCAGGTGTCCTGCGGCGCGAAATAGATGCGGCGGTAGGCGTGTTCGAAGCGGCGCCGACCGGAGGTGGTCAGGCTGTAATAGCTCTTGCGTCCCAACTGCTCGGAAACCAGCCACTTTTCCTGGGACAGACGGTACACGCTGGTACGCACCATGCGTTCGTTGAGGCCGAGCGGGCTCACCAGCCGGATGAAGCTGCCGAGCCAGACGGTGCCCCCATGCGGCGCAATGAAGTCGCCGTAGATCGTGATGATCAGCGAGTTGGCACGGGCTGGATGCTGATCCAGGAAGTCCTTGATCCACTGGCTGATATGTCGGCTCTTCACATTCTTTCCATTTGAGAGACCTGCGCTGTTCGACAAGGCGCGGGGCGGCTTGACTTGGATCCGAGTCCGCCGCGATTGGACCAGCGGGCATTGTATGGGATGCAACTGTATCCAGTATGCAGCATAAGACAATTCTAATGTGATACAAAATGATTGCTAACTGATTCAATAAAATGTATCGTAATGCAAGTAGGGGTAAGTTTGGCCCCTGCGCTACCAGACAAGGCGGACCATGCAACGCGAGACGGGTGTGGGCATCGAGGCACATAACAGCTACGGCGCGTATCGCTGGGTGGGCGGCGCTGCCACTCATGCGCACGAGACGGTGGCGGAAGAGGTGCCTGTCGCGCTGGTGTACAACGGCATATCGCATGCCGTGATGCTGGCCACGCCGTTGGATCTGGAAGACTTTGCCCTCGGCTTCAGTCTGAGCGAATGCATAGTCGGACGCCCGGGTGAAATTCACGATCTGGAGATCATCGAGCGGGATAACGGCATCGAAGTTCATATGCAACTCTCCGCGGAGCGCGCCCATATCCTCAAGCAGCATCGGCGAACACTTGCCGGACGTACCGGCTGCGGCCTTTGCGGCACGGAAAGCCTCGATCAACTGGCCAAACGCGCGGCCACCGTTCAGTCTTCCGCTGTCCTGGGCGCAGGAGCATTGCCGCGCGCCTTGTCCGAGTTGCAGGGCATGCAGCACCTGTTTCGTTTGACGGGCGCGGTTCATGCGGCGGCGTGGTGCGGTTTCGATGGCGCAATCGATCTGGTGCGGGAGGACGTGGGGCGTCACAACGCGCTCGACAAATTGATCGGTTCCCTTGCATCGCAGCGCCGGGCGTTTGATGGCGGCTTCGTGCTGATGACCAGTCGCGCCAGCTACGAAATCGTGCAGAAAGCGGCAGCCGTCGGGATCGCGGTAGTGGCCGCGGTTTCCGCACCTACCGGTATGGCGGTCAGAGTGGCGATCGACTCGGGGGTGACGCTCATCGGCTTTGTCCGGGGCGAGCGGCACTGCGTCTATTCGCATCCTGAGCGCGTTCATTAGTCGAGGGAAACCAGCATGGCAGTCGTCCAATCCAAGTCAGTCAAGCATGTTCCGACCTTTTGCTACAACTGCGTTTCCGGCCCCGACTTCATGAGCGTGAAGGTGGAGGATGGCGTAGCGACCGACATCGAACCCAATTTTGCCGCTGCCGAGGTGCATCCGGCCAAGGGCAAGGTGTGCGTCAAGGCTTACGGGCTGGTGCAGAAGACCTACAACCCGAACCGCATCCTGTCGCCGATGAAGCGGACCAATCCGAAGAAGGGGCGCAACGAGGATCCGGGTTTCGTCGCCATCTCGTGGGAGGAGGCGCTGGATATCGTGGCGCAGAAACTCAATGCTGCGCGCGCCAAGGGTCTGGTCGACGCAGCCGGGCTGCCGCGGGTCGCGGTGAGTCTCGGCCACGGCGGCACGCCATCCAACTACATGGGCACCTTCCCGGCTTTTCTGGCGGCATGGGGTGCCGTGGATTACAGCTTCGGTTCAGGCCAGGGCGTCAAGTGCGTTCATTCGGAGCACCTGTACGGCGAGTTCTGGCATCGCGGTTTCACGGTCGCGGCGGACACGCCGAACGCACGCTATGTCATCGCGGTCGGCGCCAACGTCGACGTGACCGGCGGGCCTTGCGCGGTGATTCGTCACGCCGATGCCCGCGTGCGCGGCTACAAGCGCGTGCAGGTGGAGCCGCACCTGACCGTGACCGGAGCCTGTTCCGCCGAATGGGTACCGATCCGGCCCAAGACCGATCCCGCCTTCCTGTTTGCGCTGATCCATGTCCTGGTGTGCGAGCACGGCCTGACCAAGCTCGACATTCCCTTTCTGCGTGATCGCACCGCCTCGCCCTACCTGGTGGCTCCGGACGGCCTGTATCTGCGTGATCCGCAAAGTGGCAAGCCGCTAATCTGGGACGAGGTGTCGGGTGCGGCCGTGACCCACGATACGCCGGGTGCGCAACCCGCTGTGGCAGGGTGTTACCGCGTCGCGCACGCCGTGGTGGTCGATGCCGACAAGGAACGCCGCGAATATGCCGATGTCGAAGGCAAGACCGCCTACGAGATGCTGGCGCGGCACATCGAGAAATACACGCCGGAGTGGGCCGAGACCATCTGCGACGTCAAAGCGGCGACGATACGCCGCATCGCCAACGAATACCTGGAGAACGCCAGCATCGGCGCCACCATTGATATCGACGGCAAGACCCTGCCGTTGCGGCCGGTGGCGGTAACCCTCGGCAAGTCGGTCAACAACGGGTGGGGCGCCTACGAATGCTGCTGGGCGCGCACGGTGCTGGCGGCGCTGGTCGGCGCCCTGGAAAATCCGGGCGGACTGGTGGGTACCACGGTGCGGCTCAACAAGTCGCGTGACAACCGCCACCTGGGCGTGGCGCCCGGTGAGGACGGCTTCATGGTCCAGTATTTCAATCCGACGAGCAAGGAGGACTGGCAAACCGAGCCGGCCACCCGCAACCTGCACCAGTCGCTGGTGCCGATCGTGGGCCACAACGGAGCCTGGAGCCAGGCCCTCGGCCCGACTCAACTGGCATGGATGTTTCAGGGGGAGCGGCCCGACGACTGGACGATGCCGATGCCGACGCTGCCTGAAGTGTGGATCGTCTATCGCTCGAATCCGTCGATCTCGTTCTGGGACACGCGACGTCTGGCGGAGATCGCAGCGCGCTTCCCGTTCATGGCCTGCGTGGCCTATACGGTGGATGAGACCAATTACATGGCCGACGTGCTGCTGCCTGAGGCCACCGACCTCGAATCCACCCAGATGATCCGCATGGGCGGCACCAAGTACATGGAGCAGTTCTGGGATTACAAGGGCGTCGTGCTGCGCCAGAAAGCGGTCGAGCCACAGGGCGACGCGCGCGACTTCACTTGGATTACCACGGAACTGGCCAAGCGCACCAATTTGCTCGATCCCTACGTCAAGGCCATCAACAAGGGAATTTCCGGCGTCTCGCCGCTCAAGGGCGAGGGCTATGACTTCAGCCTCGATCCGGCAGGGGAACTGGCGCCGGAGAAAATCTGGGACGCGGTTTGCCGAGCCGCGTCGCTGACGCTTTCCGGGGGGCGCGAAGAGCACGACCTCGACTGGTTCCGTGAGCACGGCTTCTATGCCGTGCCGATGTCGCGGCTCGAGTGGTACCTGACGCCGACCATGGAAAAACACGGACTGCGCTACGAGCTGCCCTATCAGGAACGTCTGCTGCGTATCGGCCGGGAACTGGGCAACCGGCTGCATGAGAAGAACATGAACTGGTGGGACGAGCAGCTTTCCGAGTACGCGGCGCTGCCCGAATGGCACGACGTGCCGGCACGCTGGGTGCGCAACCTCGAACGTTCGGGTGCCAAGATCGAGGACTTTCCGTTCTGGCTGTTGACCACCAAGAGCATGCAATACCACGCCGGCGGCAATGCCGGTATCGAGATGATGCACGAGGTCGCGCTGAATCTGCGGGGCCATGCGGGCGTCATTATGAATGCGAAGACCGCCGCCAGTCTCGGCATCGCCGACGGAGACCGCGTCGAGGTTCGCTCCCACATCGGAGCCACCTACGGCAAGGCGGCCCTGGTGCAGGGCATACGGCCCGATACGCTGGTCATAATCGGCCAGTTCGACCACTGGGCGCAGCCCTTTGCCAAGGATCTGGACATACCGAGCCTCAATACGATTGCGCCGATGGCGCTGGACCTTACCGATGCGACGGGGTCCGGCGCAGACATAGTGCGCGTGGCCGTGCGTCGGGTGGAGGTACCCGCATGAAGCGCTACGTCATGACCATCGACCTGCGGCGCTGCGTTGGCTGCCAGACCTGCACCGCCGCATGCAAGAGCACCAATGCCACGCCCCCCGGGATTCAGTGGCGGCGCGTGCTCGACCTCGAAACCGGCGAGTTTCCGGATGTGCGACGGACCTTTCTGCCGATTGCCTGCATGCATTGCGGCAATCCGCCGTGCGAGCAGGTCTGTCCGACCAAGGCTACCACCAAGCGGGCCGACGGCCTCGTGGCGATCGATTACGATCTTTGCATCGGCTGCGCCAACTGTGTCATGGCCTGCCCTTACGATGCCCGCTCGATCGTGCACGAGTCGCATTTCGCCTATGGCGATACGCCGATGCCTTCCGAGGCCAAGCGCTTCGATCCATCGCGGGTCGGGGTTTCGATGAAATGCACCTTCTGCGTGGATCGCATCGACGAAGCCGCAGTCACCGGACGGACGCCCGGCGTGCATCCGGAGGTGACTCCGGCCTGTGTCAATTCCTGCATTTCGGGTGCGATGCAGTTTGGCGACATCGAGGATTCGGAAAGCAATGTCAGCCGGTTGCTGGGCGAAACGCAGCATTACCGGATGCACGAGGAACTGGGTACCGAGCCAAGCGTGTATTACATATGGGATCAGTCATGAAGAAACCTGTCCTCGGCGGGTCCGACCTGGCGGCACCCAAGCATCAGCAAAACTGGGATTGGCGCGCTGCAACCAATTTCATCGTCGGTGGTGCGGGCGGTGCCTTGTTGTTGTTTGCTGCGATGGGTGGCTTCGAGGCAGCGGCTACCCGCACGGCCATCCTGCTGGCTCTGGTCCTGATCGGCTGCGGGCTGACCTGCGTCTGGTTTGAAATCGGCCGGCCGTGGCGCGCCTTGAACGTGTATCGGCATTTCGCCTCGTCCTGGATGACGCGGGAGGCCGTTGTTGCGCTGATGGTTTTCGCCGCGGGCGGCTTGGCCTTGCTTCTGCTCTGGCCGCTGCTGGTCTGGCTGTCGGCTGCAGCCGGCCTGGCCTTTCTCTACAGTCAGGCGCGCATTCTGGCGGCCAACAAGGGAATTCCGGCATGGCGGCATCCGCGCAGCGTGTATCTGATGGTGGTGACGGGACTCACGGAAGGTGCCGGCCTTCTGGCCTGTGTGGCGTCCTTGTCGGCGTCGCCGATCGGCTTCTGGCATCTGGCTGGCCTGCTGGCATTGATCGCGATCCGGGCGTTCATCTGGAAGGGCTACCTTGCCGGACTCACGGCCGATGGCGCTCCTGAAGCAAGCTTGCGGGTACTGAACGGGATTGACACCAAGTTGCTGGTGCTGGGCCATGTTCTTCCCGGACTGGCTGTCGCTGCCGCGCTGGCCGGGATGCCGGGGCGTGGCGTCTGGCTGTTCGCGGCCGGGATCATGGTGGTTGCCAGCGGCTGGTTGCTGAAATACACACTGGTGCGTCGCGCCGCATTTACCCAGGGCCTGGCACTGCTGCGCCTGCCGGTACGCGGCGGGGGCCCGGCCGGTCCGGCCACCAAGCCTGGGTGGAAGTCGCTTCAGGATGCCAAAGCCGGATAATAGGATTCAGGGAACAAAATACGGGATGGGGCCATGCAGCTCCGTCGAATTGGAGGAGGCAGGATGTACGAAGTACGCTTTCACGGCCGCGGCGGCCAGGGCGCCGTTACGGCAGCATCGATGCTCGCGGCAGCGTTGCTTGAAGAAGGCAAATACGCGGTGTCGATTCCGTCCTTTGGTTTCGAACGACGCGGCGCGCCTGTCGTTTCCTTCATGCGCTGCAGCGATCGCGAAATCCGCCAGCTGACCAATATCTATACTCCGGACTGCCTGATCTGCGTCGATCCGACGCTGGCGAAGTCGGTCGATATCTTCAGCGGTCTCAAACCGGGCGGCACGCTGGTGCAGGCCACGCACAAACCTCTGGCGGAAGTGGTTCTGTCGGATGCGGTGGCCGTGGTCGGCCTGTGCGATGCGATCGGCATTGCGCTCGAGGTTTTCAAGCGCCCGATCACCAATACGCTGATGCTGGGTGCCTTCGCACGGACTACCGGCATCGTCTCGCTGGATGCACTCAAGCGTTCGCTGGAAGACTCCGACTTCCGCGACGCCGGTCTGGCGCAAAACCTCATCGCGCTGGAGCGGGGTTACAACGAGACCACCGTGCACACCATAGAGCGGAGGGTTGCGGCATGAGCAGGCACACCAGCTATCCGTTGTTCGATCTGGTCAAGGCGAATGTGCCGGACGATCTGTGTCCGGTCGCAACCGAGGTCAGCCAGATGCTGCCCGGCGACTGGCGCAGCATGCGCCCCGTGGTCGACCGCAACAAGTGCGTCAAATGCGCCGTATGCTGGTTGTATTGCCCGGTGCAATGCGTCGAGGAACATGCGGCCTGGTTCGATTTCAATCTGAAGACCTGCAAGGGTTGCGGCATTTGCGCCAACGAGTGCCCGCAGCGAGCGATCACGATGATTCCGGAGGCGACATGAGCCACGCCCGTTCTCAAACAGGCCTGATTCGCCGCATCGCCAGCGCCGACTCTTGTACCTGCACCATGATCGCGGAGGCCAAATGACTACCGCTACTCTCGAAACGCCGAATCAGACCAAGCCGGCGAAGCAAAAGGTGATTCTCTGCGAAGGCAACGAGGCCGCTGCGCTGGGCGTCGCGCTGGCGCGTCCCGACATGGTCGCGGTGTACCCGATCACGCCGCAGTCATCGCTGGTCGAGCACGTTGCCAAGCTGATCGCCGATGGTCGCATGGACGCCGACATCGTCGATGCCGAAGGCGAGCATTCGGTGCTCTCGGTGCTCCAGGGTGCTGCCTTGGCCGGGGCGCGGACTTACACCGCAACCTGCGGCCCCGGGCTGGCGTTCATGTTCGAGCCCTATTTCCGTACCTCGGGCATGCGTCTGCCGATCGTCATGTCGATCGTGACGCGCGACGGCATCACGCCGCAATCGGTCTGGGGCGGACATCAGGACGCGATGACGGTGCGCGAAGTCGGCTGGGTGCAGGTCTATTGCGAGACCGTGCAGGAAGTCCTCGACACCACGATCATGGCGTTCAAGATCGCCGAGCACCACGACGTCATGCTGCCGGTGAATGTCTGTCTCGACGGCAACTATCTTTCCTATGGCACGTCCCGCGTCGAACTGCCCGATCAGGCGGAAGTGGATGCCTTCATGGGCGTCAAGGACGTCAACTGGCACGTGGCACTCGATCCGCTGCGGCCGATGGCGGTCGATCCGCTGACCGGCGGCTCGGGCGGCAAGGGGCCATCGACTTTCGTTCGCTATCGCAAGGGCCAGTGTCGCGGCATGCAGAATTCCTTGCGTGTGATCGAGGAGGTGCATGAGGAATGGGCGCAGCGTTTCGGTCGCCGCTTTGCGCCACTGGTCGAAGACTACCGGCTCGATGGCGCCGACTACGCGATCATGACCCTGGGCAGCATGACCGGGGCGGCCAAGGATGCGATTGATGAGGCGCGCGATGCCGGCAAGCGGGTAGGGCTGATCAAGATCAAGACCTTCAGCCCTTTCCCGGTAGACGCGCTGCTCAAGTCCCTGGAGAAAATCCAGGCGCTCGGCGTGGTCGACCGCTCCGTCGGCTTCCGCTGGAACTGCGGGCCGATGTATCAGGAAACCATGGGTGTCCTGTATCGCCTCGGCAGACAGGTGCCGTCGATGAGTTTCATCGGCGGCTTGGCCGGCGCCGACATCACGGTCGGGCACTTTCACCGCGTCATCGAAGCGACGGAGAAACTGCTGACCAACCCGGCGCCGACCGAGCCGGCCTGGCTCAACGAGCGCGATTAGGAAACCGACATGGAACACACCAAATACCTTGTGGTCGGCAGCAGCCACGCAGCACTCGAGGCAGTCACCGCGATCCGCATGCACGATGCCGACGGCAGCCTGACGCTGCTGACCCGCGATGCGCACCTGCCCTACTCGCCGACCGTTTTGCCCTACGTCGTTTCCGGGCGCTCGGCGGCCGACGACGTCTTCCTTCGTGATGAGACGTTTTTTGCCACGAACCGGGTCGAATTCAAGCGCGGCTCGGCGTTGAAGGCCCTGCACGCCGCGCGCAACGCAGCCGAACTAGCGGATGGCAGCGAGATTGCCTACGAGAAGCTGCTTCTCGCCACCGGCGCGGCACCTGCAATTCCGCCGATTCCCGGCATCGACCAGGTCTCGTATCACGTGCTGCGCACGCTGGACGACGCGACAAAGCTGCACGCGGCGATCAAGCAGTCGAAACAGGCCGTGGTGCTGGGCGCCGGGCTGGTCGGCATGCATGCGGCGGAGAATCTGGTCAAGGCCGGTGCCAACGTCACGATCGTGGAAATGGCCAAGCAACTGACCGATGGCTACTTCGACCCGGTGGCGGCACAGATGATCGAAAAGGCCTTCACCGACCACGGCGCCAGGATACTCACCGGCAGCCGGGTGGTGAAGCTGGCTCCATCGGCCGCATTTGGCACCCCGGGCACCACGCTGACCCTTGAAAACGGCACCACGCTGGAAGCCGATCTGCTGCTGGTCGCCACCGGCGTCAAGCCGAACATGGACTATCTCGATGATGGCGGCAGCGGTGTGGAACATGACCGGGGCATTCTGGTCAGCGACACCATGCAGACCAGCGTCGCCAATGTCTGGGCGGCAGGCGATTGCGCGCAGGCCAAGGGCTTCTTCACGGAAGCCAAGGTGATGAACGCGATCTTGCCGGATGCGACGGAGCAGGGGCGCATCGCCGGCATGGCGATGGCCGGCGATCCCGGACTGAAGTACTACCCGGGCGGCGTGCCGCTGAACACCTATCACTTCTTCGGCCGCCATGCGATTTCGGTCGGCAGCAGCAAATTGCCGGAAGGCGGCGAGGTGCTGACGCGCTTTGACGAAGCCAGCGGTCGTTATCTCAAGGCGATTTTCAAGGATGGCCGCCTTCTGGGAATATTCGGCGTCAATGAATTCTTCGACGGCGGCGTCATGTGCCAGTTGATTCTGCGGCGGGTCGATCTGTCAGCGGTCAAGGAGCGCTTTATGGCGAACCCGCTGGCCGTCGGCCGCGAACTGATGTCACAACTCTGGCGCTAGGAGACGATCATGGGAAGAGGCTACAACACCATCGCCTTCGATGCCGCCAAATGCGACGGCTGCGGCGACTGCATGACGGCATGCGCCACCGCGAAGACAGGCACCGAAGACAAGACGCGTTCGCGCATCCAGATCGTCGGCAGCGGGGATGACGGCTTCGAACTCGCACTCTGCCGGCAGTGCGGCGATCCCAAGTGCGTGACGGTGTGCCCGGCCGCGGCGCTGACCAAGAATGCCGAGAGCGGCGTCATCGAGTGGGACGCGGCGAAGTGCGTCGATTGCCTGCTGTGCACCATCGGCTGTGCCTACGCCGGCATCGCCCTCGATTCCGGTACCGGCCACGTTGCCAAGTGCGACACGTGCGATGGCGCCCCGGCCTGCGTACCCGCCTGCCCGCACGACGCACTGACCTACATCACCACATCGCGCATCTACAACGAAGTCGGCGGCTGGGAAGACTTGTTCACTCCCGGATTGGCGGGCTGCCAGGGCTGCAACACCGAACTCCTGATGCGCCACACCCTGCGCCGGGTGGGGCCGGATACCGTACTGGCGACGCCGCCCGGTTGCGTTCCCGGCATGGGGTCGGTCGGTTTCAACGGCACCACCGGCACCAAGGTTCCGGTTTTTCATCCGTTGCTGACCAATACCGCGGCCATGCTGGCCGGCATCAAGCGGCAATACAAGCGCGTCGGGCGCGAGGTCAATGCCCTGGCCATTGCCGGCGACGGCGGCGCTTCGGACGTGGGTTTCCAGTCATTGTCGGGCGCTGCCGAGCGCAATGAACAGATTCTCTTCATGGTGGTCGACAACGAGGGCTACATGAATACCGGGATGCAGCGTTCGAGCTGCACGCCCTACGGCGCATGGACCTCGACCACGCCGATCGGCCGGGGGTCCGGCGGCATGCCCGCGCAGGGCAAGACGCAGGACGCCAAGAATCTGCCGCTGATCATGGTCAACCATCGCTGCGAGTATGTCGCGACGGCGTCCACCGCTTACATGGAAGACTTCTACGACAAGCTCGGCAAGGCGATCGAGGCTTCCAAGCGCGGTTTTGCCTACCTGCACGTCTATTCGCCCTGCACCACCGGCTGGCGATTCCCGACCGACCAGAACATGGAGGTCGCACGCAAGGCGGTGGAAACCAATTTTGTAACGCTGTGGGAGTACACGCCGAACGAGGGCCTGCGCTTGACACGGCCGGTCGATGATCCGATGCCGGTGACCGAGTATCTCAAGGCAATGGGGCGCTTCCGCCATCTCAGTCCTGATCAGATTTCACACATTCAGGGCAAGGTCGTGGAAAATCTCGCTTTCGTCAAACAAATGATTCATCGATCAAGCGTATAGGGGAGAAAAATGAGCAAGCAGGCTGTGGCAGGAAAAGACCTGGAACCGATCGAGAAGGCGAGCCGGGATGAACTGCAGGCGCTGCAGCTGCAGCGCATGAAGTGGTCGCTGAAGCACGCCTACGATAATGTGCCGCACTATCGGGCAAAGTATGACGCCGCCGGAGTGCACCCGGACGATCTGAAGCAGTTGTCGGATCTCGCGAAATTCCCCTTCACCACCAAGCTCGATCTGCGCGATACCTACCCTTATGGCATGTTCGCGACGCCCATGCGCGACGTGGTGCGCGTGCACGCCTCGTCCGGCACTACGGGAAAGCCGACGGTCGTAGGCTATACCGCGAACGACATTTCGATGTGGGCGCAGCTCATGGCGCGCTCGATGCGCGCCGCAGGCTGCTCGGCCGATGACATCATCCTCAACTCCTATGGCTACGGCCTGTTCACCGGCGGCCTCGGCGCGCACTATGGCGGCGAGCGTCTGGGTGCAACGGTGATTCCCATGTCCGGCGGCCAGACCGAAAAACAGGTGCAGCTGATCCAGGACTTCAAGCCCACCGTGATCATGTCTACGCCCTCATACGTGCTCACGATCGCAGACGAGATGATCAAGCAGGGCATGAAGCCGAACCAGAGCAGTTTGCGGGTGGGCGTTTTCGGCGCCGAACCGTGGACCAATGAGATGCGGCGCGAGATCGAGGAGCGTCTGGGCATCGACGCCGTCGACATTTATGGCCTGTCGGAGGTCATGGGTCCCGGAGTGTCTTGCGAGTGCATCGAGACCAAGGATGGCCCGCACATCTGGGAAGATCATTTCTACCCGGAGATCATCAATCCGGAAACCGGTGCAGTGCTACCGGACGGGGAGATGGGCGAACTGGTGTTTACCTCCCTGTCCAAGGAGGCCTTGCCGATTATCCGCTATCGCACGCGCGACCTGACCCGGCTCTTGCCGGGGACCGCACGCAGCATGAGGCGCATGGAGAAGATCACCGGTCGCAGCGATGACATGCTGATCATTCGCGGCGTGAATGTCTTCCCGACGCAAATCGAAGAGATTTTGCTGAAGAACCCCAACTTGTGCGCCCAGTATCAGTTGCAGGTGTCGCGCGAAGGGCACCTCGACAAACTGGACGTCTACGTCGAGGTGCGCAGCGATCTCTCGGCTACCCTGAGCGAAGCGAGGCGCCGCGAAATCGGCGGCGAGGTGCAGCACCACATCAAGTCCCTGGTGGGCGTCACTGCCGAAGTTCATGTCGTCGAAACCGACAAGGTCGAGAGAACCCTGGTCGGCAAAGCCCGGCGGGTGATTGACCGGCGGCCGAAGTAGGGCCGGGAGACGATATGTTCTCGCAGTTCCTGCAATTCCTGTTCTCGGGCATCACGGTAGGGGCCACCTATGCCCTGGCGGCACTAGGGTTTACGCTGATTTACAACGCCAGCAACGTGATCAATTTTGCGCAGGGCGAGTTCATCATGCTGGGCGGCATGCTGGCCTTCTACTTCATGCAGTCCGGGTTATCGCTGCCGCTGGCCCTCTTGCTGGCGATCGCGATTCCGGCGGTGGTCGGCGTTCTGTTCGAGAAGCTGGCGATCGAACCAGCGCGCGATGCCGAGGTGGTGACGCTGATCATCATCACCATCGGTGCATCGCTGGTCATTCGCGGTCTGATACAGATCTGGCTGGGCAAGGGCGCGCACAGCTATCCTGCGTTTTCGGGCAGCGAGCCCATTCAAATCGGCGGCGCCACACTGCTGCCGCAAAGCCTTTGGGTGCTTGGCATCACGGCGCTGGTGGTTGTTGCACTCTGGTATTTTTTCAGCCGTACGCTGGCCGGCAAGGCCATTCTCGCCACCTCCTGCAATCCGCTGGCCGCGCAACTGGTCGGCATCAACACGCAGTGGGTGCTGCTGGTGAGTTTCGCGCTTTCGGCCGCGCTGGGTGCGATCGGCGGTGTGCTGCTGACCCCGATCACCCTGACTTCCTACGACGTCGGGATCATGCTGGGCCTCAAGGGCTTTGTCGCCGTTGTCGTCGGTGGCCTGGGCAGCGGTCTGGGTGCCGTCGTCGGCGGGCTGCTGGTGGGAATCATCGAAGCGATGGCGGCCGGCTACATCTCGTCCGCTTACAAGGACGCCATTCCATTCATTCTCATCCTGTTCATTCTCTTCTTCATGCCGCGCGGCATTTTCGGCGCGCAAGTCACGGAGCGGGTATGAGCGTGCTGAAGCGGCAATACCCGCTGATGATTCTTGCGGGGGTGCTGCTGCTGCTGCCGCTGGTGCTGCCCAACAACTATTATTACGACATTGCCATACGGATGGCGATCAATGCGATCATCGTTCTCGGCTTGAATCTTCTGATCGGATTTGCCGGCCAGATAAGCCTCGGGCACGCCGGCTTCGTTGGCGTTGGCGCGTATGCTTCGGCGATTCTTCCCTCCCAGTTCGGTTGGCATCCGCTATTGGCAATGGGCGCAGGTGCGGCGATTGCGAGCACCATCGCGGCGATTGTCGCGCGGCCGATCTTTCGCCTGAAGGGGCACTATCTGGCGATGGCAACGCTCGGCCTGGGAATCATTATTGCGATTGTGATCAAGAACGAGGCGGCCTATACGGGGGGTCCGGATGGTATGCCGGTCGCTCCGCTCGGCCTGATGGGCTTCGAGATTTCCGGTGAAAAGCAGTGGTACTGGGTGCTCGCCGCGATTCTTCTGTTCAGTTTCTGGGCAGCCCGGAATCTGATTGATTCTCCCTTCGGCCGGGCCCTGCGAGCACTGCATGGGTCCGAGGTCGCGTCACAGGTCATGGGTGTCGATGTCGTTCGCTACAAGGTCACCATCTTTGTCCTGTCGGCCTTCTTTGCCAGCCTGATGGGCAGTGTCACCGCTCATTACATCGGTTTCGTCACGCCCAATATCGCCGATTTTTTCCATTCCATCGAGCTTATGACCATGGTCGTGGTCGGCGGCATGGCGTCCATTTACGGCTCGCTGATCGGGGCCGTGCTGCTGACCGCCTTGCCCCAGGCGCTGTCGACGTTCGAGGGGTGGGAAACGGTGGCCTTCGGTTCCATCCTCATACTTTGCATGATCTTCATGCCAAAGGGATTGGTGCCCACCTTGGCGGCACGCTTCGGCCGCAACGGGCAGGAGGACCGCTGATGGCCCTGCTCGAAGTCGATAATCTTTCCAAGTCCTTTGGCGGCGTCACGGCCGTGCAGAACGTCAGCTTTGCCGTTGATCGCGGGCTGGTTTATTCGGTCATCGGGCCGAACGGGGCCGGCAAGACCACGCTGTTCAACCTGATTACCGGTGTTTACACGCCGACCGAGGGTGACATCAGGCTCGACGGCCAGTCCATTGCCGGCGTCGAGCCGCATGCTCTGGCCTTGAAGGGAATGGCCCGAACATTCCAGAACCTGCAGATCTGCATGAACATGACCGCGCTGGAAAACGTCATGGTCGGGGCGCACTTGCAGCTTGACCGCAACCTGATCAAAGCCATGCTGCGCTTTCCAGGCATCGCCAGGCGCGATAGCGAGCTGAAGGACCAAGCGCACGAACTGATGCGCTTCGTCGGCCTGGAGCGCTACTGGAATCTGGGCGCCAGCTCCATGCCATACGGAGCGCTGAAGCGGCTGGAAATAGCCCGGGCGCTCGCCGCCAAGCCGCAGATACTTTTTCTCGATGAACCGGCGGCGGGGCTGAACTCAATGGAAACCGGCGAGATCGATGAACTCGTGCGCAAGGTCGCCGGCAACGATGTCACCGTGGTGCTGGTCGAGCACGACATGAAAATGGTGATGAACATTTCCGATCGCATTCTGGTGCTTGACTACGGCAAGAAGCTGACCGAAGGCACGGCCAAGGAAGTCAGAGAGAATCCGGACGTGATCGCGGCCTATCTGGGTAGCAACGTATGAAAAGGGCAGAGAGGAAGATTCTGTGACCGATGCTCTGGAGATCATCAGCAGCGAGCACCGCAGCATGTGGCAGTTGACCGTTATGCTCGATGAACTTCGCAAGCAACTGGGCAAGCCGGGGGGGAGGCCCGATGCGGAGCTGTTCGGTCTGATTCTGAACTACATCGAGCAGTACATCGAGCGGGTGCATCAACCCAAGGAGGAAGCTCTCCTTTACAAGGCAGTGCTTGATCGCACCAGCGAAGGCAACGACATGATTGCGGAGTTCCAGCGCGAGCATGCCGACAGCCCGGAGCTTGTGGCGCGGCTTCGCGCCCAGTTGGAAGCCCTGGGGCATCACTATCCGGAGGGTGTCGCCGAATTTCAGGCGGCACTGGAAGCGTACATCCTGATGATGCGTCATCACATCATGAAGGAAGAAAACGAGCTGTTTCCGTTGGCGCGCAGGATATTGACCGAGGTGGACTGGGACCAAATCAATACCGCGTTTGCCGACAGCCACGACCCGCTATTCGGGGAAAGTGTCCGTGTCGAGTTTCGCGCCCTGATGTCGCGCATCGTCAATCAGGCGCCTGAACCGATAGGCTTTGGCCTCGTTGCGGAGATGAAACCGCCAGCCGAAGCGCATCCGGTGCTGCTGTCGGTCGAGAATCTGAGCAGTCATTACGGACGCATACAGGCGCTGCGGGGCGTCACGATCGAAGTCAGGCAGGGCCAACTGGTCGCACTGGTCGGCGCCAACGGGGCAGGTAAGACCACCTTGCTCAGGGCGATTTCCGGGGTGCAGAAAACATCCGGCGGCAAAGTGAGTTTTGCCGGGCAGGACATCACGCATTGTCGCCCGGACCAGCGTGTCCGGCTCGGCATCTGCCAGGTCCCCGAGGGGCGCCAGGTATTCGGCCCGCTTACGGTGGAAGACAACCTGCGCCTGGGCGCCTATACGCGCTGCGACAAGGCGTCGATCAAGGAAGACATGGAACAGATGTACGCCATGTTCCCGATCCTCAAGCAGAAATTCAAACAGGCGGCAGGAACCCTGTCAGGCGGCCAGCAGCAGATGCTGGCGATGGCGCGCGCCCTCATGGGAAGGCCGAAATTGCTACTGCTGGACGAGCCATCGATGGGCCTGGCGCCGCTGCTTATCCAGGAGATATTCAACGCCATCATCAGCCTGCGTGAACACGGCAAGACCGTTTTCCTGGTCGAGCAGAATGCGCAGGCCGCGCTTTCGATTGCAGATCAGGCCTATGTGATCGAGACCGGAGAAACCGTTCTTTCCGGAACGGGCAGCGAATTGCTGGTGAATGAGCGGGTGAAGTCGGCTTACCTGGGCATCTGATTTGAAGTAGATTGGCGTTGTTGCATGCTTGCAAATACTCTTTAGAATCACCCTGTCGTAATCGCTGTTATTAAAAATACACTTGGAGGAAACAACCGTGGTCAAACACTCGTTACTCAAGATCGTCACCGCTGCCGCTATTGCAGTCGGTACCAGCCTGTCCGCCTTTGCCGCCGACCCGATCAAGATCGGCTCGGTTCTTTCAGTCACCGGTCCCGGAGCTTTCCTTGGCGACCCCGAACTGAAAACCCTTCAGCTATATATCGAAAAGATCAACAAGGAAGGCGGCGTCCTCGGGCGCCAGTTGCAGTTGTTCCATTATGACGACGGCTCGGATGCCGGCAAGGCCAATGGCTTCGCCAAGCGTCTGCTCGATGATGACAAAGTGGACGTGATCGTCGGCGGCACGCTGACCGGTTCCACCATGTCGATGATTCCTCTCGTCGAGAAGGCAGAAGTACCGTTCATTTCGCTGGCCGGTGCGGTCGTCATCGTTGAGCCGGTGAAGAAATGGGTATTCAAGACGCCGCATACCGACCGCATGGCGGCCGAGAAGGTGTTCGATGACATGAAGAAGCACAACATCACCAAGGTCGCCCTGTTCTCCGAAACGAGTGGCTTCGGCGCGTCGGGCAAAAAGGAAACCGAGGCCATGGCTGCCAAGATGGGGATCACCCTGGTAGCCAATGAAACCTACGGACCCAAGGACACCGACATGACGCCGCAACTGACCAAGATCAAGAACACGGCAGGCGTCCAGGCTGTATTCGTCTTTGGTCTGGGACAGGGCCCGGCCGTAGTCAACAAGAACTACAAGCAGCTCGGCCTCACTTTCCCGCTGTATCACGCTCATGGCGTGGCATCGGAAGAGTTCATCAAGCTCTCCGGAACTGCGGCCGAAGGTGTCCGCCTGCCGGCGGCGGCTTTGCTGGTGGCCAACAAACTGGCTGCCAACGATCCGCAGAAGCCTGTGGTTACGGCCTATCGCAAGGCCTATAGCGACCGCTACAAGGAAGATGTCTCCACCTTCGGTGGTCATGCCTACGACGGTTTGATGATTGTGGTTGATGCAATGAAGCGTGCGGGTTCCACCGACAAGGCCAAGGTTCGCGACGCCATCGAGACCACCAAGGGCTACATTGGCACAGGCGGCAAGGTCAACATGTCGCCAACGGATCACATGGGCCTGGATCAATCCGCCTTCATCATGCTGGAAATCAGGAATGGAGATTGGACTATCGCCAAGTAAGCCGGTCCGACTGAACAAGAAAGCCCGCTTCGCGCGGGCTTTTTTTATGTCTCCGTCCCTTGGGGCGGGGACGGTATCCCAGGCTATGGGGAATCCGGAATCTGGCGTCGCACGCGCAAGCGGCGTGATTTTTCGATCTCACCCAGTTCGTATGGAAACAGGCGGATGGTCGCGTTGAATGGGCGGTCTTACTCCCCGCTGGTCGGGCGGGATGATTGCGGTGCGGGTCCGGTTATCGGCCATTGCAGTCGTTTTGTCCAACACTGAAAGTCGGCGCTGGCGATACGGCGGTTGTTCGGCCAAAGCTGCCGTCAATGATCGTTTGCTCTATGTCTCAGTGCGGCCATGAGCGGCCTCCCAGCCCTATTCCCCAATGCGGTCGTTCGCGGTGACGCCTTGACATATCTTAATCGTGCCCCTCTTGGCCACCCAGTGTCACGGCCGCCCAGATTGAGGAAAGGAT